>Ga0272441_10003685_pt1 | contig 28850 bp, 29 predicted proteins | sample SSMProp6N_FD_193582 | JGI IMG/M metagenome (GOLD analysis project Ga0272441, IMG submission 193582) | Marine sediment archaeal communities from Little Sippewissett salt marsh, Falmouth, MA, United States - SSM-Prop-6N | ecosystem: Environmental > Aquatic > Marine > Wetlands > Sediment ... | reverse complement strand
TTCAATTATAAGAGCAGCAATATCATCAGAGTTATCTGAAACTGCTTTTTCAATTTCATTTACTGCTTGTTTTTCAAGTTCTTGTACTTTTTTTAGATTCTTTTCATTAAGTGGAAAACTAATTTTAGGGTTTATAATACGTGGCCAGTTGAACTTAGTAAAATATTTAATTTTGTTAAGATTAAACGTGTTTGTCATTGAAAGCGTGTAACCAGTACGCCCATGGAACGCTTCTTTGAAATGTATAACTTGTTTTCCAAGATTTTCATCTTTGCCATCTTGAATGTTTTTCCTAATTTTCCAGTCAAAAGCAGTTTTAATACCATTTTCTACAGCAAGTGCGCCACCGCTTACAAAAAAGAGATGTTTAAAATGATCAGGAACGATGTGTTTAGCGAAACTATCGACGAACTCCGCCATTTCAACTGTGTATATATCAGAGTTTGTTGGTTTATTTACTGCCACTTCTCCAATTTTTTTAATGAATTCATGATTGTTAAGTTTAGGGTGATTGCATCCTAGAGGTGCTGATGCGAAAAAAGAGAAACAATCAAGCATATATTTACCACTTCGAGAGTCATATATCCTGCATCCTTGACTTTTTTTAAGGTCTAAAATTAGATCAAAACCGTCTACAATTATGTATTTAGATAGAGTTTCATGTACTTTTTTTGGTTCAATAGACATAGCAGTTTTCCCCATGAAAATTATGTTTTATTATTATGTTAGAGCGGTATCTTTCGTTATTATAAAACGGTATCGGTAGATTTTTGATTTTATTGTTTTTCTATATAGTTTATTTATTTTCTTTAGGAATTATTTATATCTATGTGTTTTAATCTGTACGTAATCTTGAACCTCCATTAAATCCGCATCCCTCTCCCTCCACCACCCTCTTCTTTTTTTCTTTTATAGATAATTAAATATGAGTAAAAAGGAGAAGGAGAGAGGGTTAATAGGATTTTTATACGTGGAGGATGGTAAAGTGGGATGCTTTTTCCCTCTCTCAAATAAATTAACTAGAACTTATAGTTCTAGAAATTTATGCTATATAGTATAATATCTGTTTTAGCTTATATATAATCGGAAAATGTTCGGAAAAAACCAAACATCCAATAATAAAAAAATAAAAATTACATTATTTGAGTTTTTTCATTAAACTTGATGCCGATTTCTTTTAATTCATTTAGAATAGAATTGTAGATCTCAGGGATAATAGGTCTATGAACACCTGCAAGCTTTATCTGCCCATCGATAATCATTTTGACAGCAATTGCAGCTGGTATTGAAACGGTTCTAGCAATTGATGAATCGCCATTTGGAATACCATAATCAAGCAGAGTAGACGTGATATATTCCTTTTTATCAGGATAATCAGCGACAAACTCATGATGCATAACAATCATATCTCTCTCATCATTGCCGAGAAGCATTTTTTCAAGAGTTAAAACATTCATGTAATCCAAGGAATTATCCTTGTCTTTTGGTAGTAATTTATCGTCGAATAACCCAAGCCATTCGAGACGTTTTATAACAGCGGAGTATGTTTCAAGATTGAGGAATTTCGCAGTTGCCTCAATAATATCTTCATCGGGTCCAGCACCAATCAGATACCTCGTTAAATCTGCATATGTTTCTCCTGAAAAATCCTTTAATGTTTTTTCATCTAACCAGCCAAGTGTAACAATTTTTCTCATTGTTTCACACCAGCCAGTCATTCTAAAAGTTCCACGGTAAACAGTATGTGCATCTTTAAGCCCATAGACTTCTTTGTAACTAACAGAGTCTCTATTAGGATAATTTTCAAAACTACCGACACCTTCAACATCCTGGATATAATAATTTTCAAAAAGTTGTTCACCCGGATATGAAACAATTTTACCATTTTCCAGCCATTTAGAAGGATTTTTTGAAGCCAATAGTACTCCACGAGGTGCCCATGAAAACTTGTAACCAAAAGGATTAGTATTTGCTTCATGTGATGGTAATGCACCTGTTGAAGACTTGAAGCTTATCACTTTTCCTCCTTTTTCTTCTACATCATGAATAACTCGCATAGCGCTCATATGATCAATACCGGGGTCAAGACCACATTCATTGAGAATTATAACACCCGCGTCTTTAGCCTTGGATTGAAGTGCTTTCATTGCATCTGAAACGTATGATGTTGTAACCATGTTTTTTCTATGTTTTATACATAGTTCTGCAACTTTAGGATGATAAATATAGGGTAGGAGGCTTACTGCTAGATTGCATTCAACAATAAGTTTTTCAAGAGCAGCATCATCTTTTACATTAAGTGAAATAGCAGTTCCATTTGGATGCTCATCAATAATTTTCTCAGCTTTGCTAACTGTTCTACTAGCCATTGTTACATGATAATCAGTTTTATCGAAAAAATATCTAATCATAGGTCGCGAAACCATTCCTGCACCAAGAACTAATACTTTTTTTGTCAATATTTCAAGCCTCCTCCATTTAGAAAACGCTCATGCACCGAAAAACAAATAGTCTATAAAAATTTGTTTATATATTGATAATCTGGTGTTAATTCACCATTATGCAAAATAACCGCTTTTTTAACCTCAGAGGGCAATTCTAAATCTGAAAATTTAACTGAGTAATCAGCTTTTACAACATCTGGGACAAAAGGCATAAGTGAGTCGCTAAACTCTTCTGAAGAACTAGCAGGCAGCTCACATGGAAGGTTATCAACTCCTAGAACAACAACACCTTCACCATTGTATCCCCTCTCTATTTCATCTCTTAAGGGATCATATACAAATACAGGGTCATCAGTAGATGTTGTTTTCTCAGTGAACTCAATAGCACCATTTACATCTACACTTATGTCACCAACTATCTGTAGTTTCATATGATTAGAAAAATTTTTTTTCAAAAAATCTTTAGTAACAAGACGTGGGTATTTTTTACTCCAATAAATACAATTCATCAAAATAGAAAGATTAGATATATATTGATGAAAAATTGAACGGTAGAGTTCAGGTTTGTTGTAATATTCCTGCAAGTTAAAAACAGCATTTTTTGAAACTGGTTCTACCATGTGTTCTTCTTTAAAAACCACTTTATAAACTAGTTTATCAGAGTAGTCTTCTCGGATAGATTCTATCTGATCTGGGCTAACTTCCTTCAAAGGTAAATAATCAAGCATCTCTTGTGCACCCTTTGAAACATTACCATATCCTGCAAATCCAATTACTAATGGTGCCAAAGACTCCGGTATACCATTAGATCTTATTTGTTTACCAACTTCTATAAAATGATTTTTAATTTCCTCGATATCTTTGTAATAAACCGCTTGTTTGATTTTGTTGAATGGTGTTTCAACTCCTTTTGATTTTAATCTTTTTCCAAAAGCCCAGAGTGTATCAACCATTCCAGCGATTCCTGCGAATCTTCCAAAGAATACTAAACGACGGCCATTTTTATCGGCAATTTTTTCATAATCTATAAGATTACATCCCATGTTCATCATTTTTTTAAGCATGGGCATATTGTATTTTTGACCTTTTATAGTATGTGAAAAAAAGACATAAGTCTTATTTGGTGAAAAGAAATCAATTGGTATCTCTTTCACAGCAAAAACAACAGGACAATGTGATATATCTTCTTGAACATTAGCACCGGCTTTCTTAAAACTCTCGTCAGAAAATACTCTTATAGATGAGGGTTGAATAAAAGTTTTAATCCCATATTTTTCATCTAGTTCTCTGATATGTTTGGGTATCAGAGGTACTCTTCGCTCCCATTGGTTCTTATCCTCTCTACGTATTCCAATGATATTTTTCATAAGGTGATTCCCCATTAGGCCCCATCTTTTAGGATTTTAAATAGATTATGAGTATCTTTCTTCTGATTATTTTTGAATAAAATGGACATATTTATTAACCAAAAATATCATTAATAAAAGGGCAAGGAAATCACATGAACGATGAAGACATAAAAGCATTCTTGGATGATTTTAAAAAAGCTGATAAACCAAAGAAGCTTGATATGTGGTTCTATGCTTTAGAACAAGAAGGTATTTGGGAAGAGCTTATTGCAGAGATGAGTAATATTGCAACGGTGGATCAATTAAAATCTGGTAAAAAAACAAGTTCAGGAGATGAATAGATATGGACGAAGAGGGCAAAAAAGAATTCTTAGAAGAATTCAAAAAAGGAGACGGTACAAAAAGGCTAGACATGTGGGATTATGCATTAGGGCAGCAAGTAGTCTGGGAGAATATAATTACTGAAATTCAAAAAATATCTAGAGAACAAGGTGTTGATAAAGATTTAGAAAAAATGATGGATGAAGAATTAAAAAAAGCAAGTTAATTAATAAAAAATCAATTTTATTTGAATCTCAAAATAGCACCTACGTGACCAAGATTTGATATTTCTTCATCATCTGTGAATTCAATTTTTGCATCTGTTCTCTCAGCGAATTCTAGTATTTCTTCTAAAACATCTACTTCTGACGTTTTTTTACTACAGTAAGGACAATTTTTTTTATTTCCAGTGTTTACCACTTGACAGTTTTCGCATATCCAACCAGCTATCCTCAGGTTTTTCTCAATAATTAATAATTCTACTTGCCCGTTTTTTACTGCTTTAAGGGTTTCTTCTACACCATAAGCTGCTAGCCCATCTTTTAATATTTCTTCTTTTAGACGTTGGACTGCATCATGGCTTCTTTGTTTTTCATCCTCTGAAATTAAAGTTATTGATTCCTTCAAAAGTTCTTTTTCATCATCAATATCTATGTCAACTAGTTGAACTAACCGTTCTTGCAGGTTTTTAGGTAACATGTCTCTTAGCTGTTTTTTTGCTTGTCCAGGTCCTGCAATTATTATATGATCATCTGCTCTTTTTTGAAGTGCTTCTACTAATTCAGATAGAAATTCATTTATAGCACCTTTGCGAAGTCTGTTAAAACGCGCCTGTGACCATCCGCCTTTTTTATGTTTATTCATTATGTCAGCGGATAGGCTCTTAGTACTCTCAATTTTTCCAAGTGAAACGGAGAATATTTTTGCGTAGTTTGAATTTACTAAAACCAATGTAAATGACTCCCATTCATCAAGTATTCTTGCAAGAGGGCGTAGATAAGGCGATGAGTCAACGATTAAAAGGTTTTCAACTTTTACTGGTAAATTTGTATATCTGAAATAGTTATGTTTATCTGATGCGAAAACAGCAATGTTTTTTCCAATATTTTTCTTTATAATTGTGCTAATTTTATCTATAGTGGCTATGAAGTTTTTAAGTTCTTCATTTTTTAAAACAGTTTTACAGGCTTTTACTCGTCGCTCAATAAATTTATTATTAGATTCTCTGTGTAGATATAGAGTGACAAAAGTATCCATACTATCAGGATCGTATAAATCTGATAATTCTTTAACTAGCTCGTTGAAATCTTCAGACATAATTTATCAGTAAAAGGAAATCTAACAACGTTTATTATGTCTTTCTAGAGTCATGTTTTACTTTCAGTAAACCCCTAATAGTAAATTAATACCTAAAATGATTTTATTAAAATTTAATGAAGAGAAAAAAGGCTATTAATTTAAAAGAAACAGATATAATAAGTGCATCAGAAATAGGTCAGTATCATTTTTGCTCGATTGCATGGTATCTTAAAAAATGCGGATATCAACCAGAATCTCTGTTAATAAAAGCAGGTACTGTGGAACATGAAAAACTTGGAAAAATATTAGATAATGTCGAAACAGATAGTAGAAAATCAAAGTTTGTCGCAATTGTTGGTTACTTTTTGTTATTTTTAGCCGCTATATTTTTTTTATTAGAGGTGATCTTATAGAAAACCTAATTTTAATAAGTTTATTTTTACTAATTTTAGCAATAATATTTATTTCAATATCAAAAATTATATGCATAAATGTTGACAGATTAAAAAAACAACATAAAATCCAAAATGGGAAGATAATTTACTCAGATCTTAACAAACCAGCTAAACCTTTTTTTTCTAAACGTTACCTCATAACCGGGAAACCTGATTATGTAATCAATAATGGAAATAGAAATATTCCTGTTGAATTCAAAACAGGAAGTCATGATGAGCCATTGAAGAATCATGTTTTACAACTTGCAGCATATTGCCATCTTTTAGAAGAAAATTATGGAGTTTTTGTACCATATGGGATGTTGGTGTATAACAATAAATTTCAGTATAAAATCCCTTTTGATCCTAAAACACGGTTTGAACTTGAATCTACTATAACAAAAATGAGAGAGTTATTAAAAACTAAGAAAATCGTTAGAAACCATAATGATAATTTTAGATGCAAAAATTGTTCTCTAAGCAGATATTGTAATCACAGAATTTTATAAAATGTTATTTTTAAAAAAAGTTTTATAAACAAGCTTATAATTCTAATGAATGGGGAGATAGATTTATGAGAAATGATCTCACATTTGAGGATGGGGTTATGCTCTGTAAACATGTATTTCAAAGTGCTATCGATAAAACTCTCAATGGCGTTATTGAGCAGGAAGAAATATTCTATCGGGCACATGAAATGTTGAGTAAACTTGAAAATAATTTTAACAAAGAAAGATTAGATGAATTACTTTATCTTTTTAACATGGAAAACATCTATGCAACTATTTAAAAATAAAAAGAAACTTAAGTAGAAACCAAAGTGATATCTATTTTCTGAGTATCATATCAAAGGCTTCATTTAGAAACTTTCTTTCTTCAGCTGTTGGAGACCAACTGAAACCAGTTTCATCTTTTATGAAATTAGGTGCATTTGGATCAAATCGTGTCATAAGATTTAAAGCACCAGTATTTGGGTCTCTACTTATCTCGAGTTTTATGTGAATATTTTCATTTTTATCCATGACATCCTCACCGTCAATATGAGACTTGAAATTAATTAGTAGGACTTATACTTTTTCTTTTTTAATTAGACAGAGTTTTTATAGAAATAAATTATTTAATATATGTAGAGAGTGGAGAGAACTAGTGCTAATAAGCTCGATAGTCATAAAACTGGTGAGAAAAGGTGCAAGTGTAGCTCCAGATTACAGTTTAACTATACATGGAAATGGTACAATTATCTATAATGGTATAGAAAACGTTAAAGCTAAAGGTGAAATAGAAAAAACTATTGATGAAAAACGAGTAATATCTGTTCTTTCAGAGTTCAAAAATATTAATTTTTTCTCTTTGGATGACGTATACCCGGTGAATAACGCCTCTAATCGCCCATATACCCTTCTATCTATATTAATTCCAAATGAAGATGGAACAACTAAAACTAAGAGTGTACTTCATTATTTTGGTAGTAAAAATGTACCAAAAAAACTGATAGAGCTTGAGGATAAAATCGAGGAAATTGTCGATTCTGATAAATGGGTTGGTACTGCTGAAGAAAAATTTTCAAAACTATATTCTGAACCTATAAAAGAAACTAAAGCTGTAGAAAATGTAGCAAAAATACCTGTTCAAAAGAGTAAGAGTTTACCAGTTAAGCCAATTGTTGGTGTCATATCTATTTTCATAGTTTTTTTGCTTTTATTATTTGCATTTTATTCTGGAATTATAAGTCTTCCAATTGAGAATAATAAAAAATCTAATTCTAATAAATCTATCGGGCCAAAAATAACTGTTTTTCTCCCTACCAATAATACCGCAGTTAAAGATGATTATTATACAAAATATAGTTTTGAATTAGGTGATAATATCTATATTTACCAGGAGTATAACAGCATTATAGTTGATGAGAATAATGAATCTGATTTTATGATGGAGATAAATGTTACATCGATAGGTGGTGAACAAGTATACTCATCCAACATAACTCTTAATCAAATAGGAGATTGTTGTTTTATATGGAATATTTCAACTAACGAATCCTGGTTATTAGGTGATTATTTAGTTAGTTTAACATTGGTTGATAATATATTGGAAAAAAGTGTATCTTCTCAGACTAATTTTACATTATCTGAAAGAACTCCAAAAATAATAGTTCTTTTAACTGCAAGTATTGTAAATGCTTATCAGGAATATATAGAAGAAAATGTTTTTGAGATAGGCGATAAAGTTTATGTTTATCAGGAATATTTTGATATTAAGACTATAAATGACACTGTATGTGATATTTATCTTAATTTAACTGTTGAGATGAATGATACGATGATGTTTTCAAATGAGTTAAATAAAAGTGAAGTAAAGAACATGGCTCATTTATGGTGGTTTACTACAAACGACACATGGGCTACTGGTAATTATACTATTACGTCTTATTTATATGACTATAATTCCAGGGAAAGTGTAAATAAAAAAATTATTTTTAGAATTGAGTAAGACATTTAATTACTTTTATAGATAGGATTTATAAGTTCAATAGTTATTTTAATTTTAAAGGAGAGAAAGATATATTGAAGCTTTCTAGAGAGAAGACCATTATATTTGCTATTGCTTGTGTTTTGATAGTTATAGTGTCTTCTATTTATTTGTTTTATTTTATGGGTAGTGAAAGTGAGGACTTTGGTTCGCCTGAGATAAAAGTTTTAGAGACGGCTAGTAGTGTAACATTTGATCCGCTTAGTTATGATACATCATCTATTTTTATTGTTGGCCAGAAGATATGGGTTTATCAGGAATATAGCAATATTTCTCACAATGGAGAGTCTGATTTCTATCTTAATTTAAGTGTTATTCATGAGGAGGGGGAGGTTTTAAAGTTTATCGAAGATCGTGTTAAAAATTATGAGAAGTCGTGTTTTTATTATTTTGAAACGGATGAATCATGGCCCAGTGGTTTTTATATTGTTAGGGCTAATTTAGTTGATTATATTTCTAATAAAAGTGCTAATAGTACTGCTTCGTTTTTTCTAGTATAGATCTTGGTTAGATTTGTATTTTTTCATTTTGACATTTTTACACATAATCTTTAAATAGTTTAAATTACAAAGTATAACATGTCTGGTATAGGAAAATAGGTGAGGAAAATGGTGAGGAAAAAAATAAATAAAATAATCATGCTAATAAGCATAGTTTCTGCAGTTCTATTACTTACAACTTCTTTAGGAGCTGCATTTGATCCAGGATTGTCTGATGATAGAAATCCAGAAGACGATGGAAGAATTGGATTTGATGACGAAGCAAAAGATCAAGAGCCAGATCCTAGGGATATAACTGCTGAAACAGGCTTTGAAGATGATGTAACATCTCAAGATACTATTACAGATGGAGTTGTTATAATCGGCGAAGATGAAGAAACATCAACGTTAAACAATCTCTTGAGGTTAGTTGTCGAAAGTGATACCCTCCCAGATGGAAGTGAGGGTGGGGAGATACCATCAGAGCCTTCAATTGAAGTCGATGAAGTTTTTGTTGCATCTAATGGCATAGTTGATAAAGAACTGGCTATTGGGACATCAATCCCGCTTAACATTATTGGTTATGCTAGAATAAATGTGAGTAGTGGCCAAAGTAATATTGAAGGAGTACCATATTTTGATGGATATGATGTACTCGACAATGCTGCATTTGCTATTACTTCGTCATCCGCTTTCATTGTACTTGGAGTTGCAAAGTTAATATACAACATTAAGCCACAATGGGCAGAATATGCTATAGACTTTGGATTTTATGTTGCTGACGTAGTGTTAAACGCAATTTTGGACTTCATTGAAACAGGAATTTTTAGTATATCTATAACTTTCGAATTCGGACCTATCCAGTTTACCCTAGATCTTAAAGGAAAAATAGTAGAAGCAATCATGTCGCTCGCACAATCAATATTAGATCTTGTAGATGGAATCTTGGATGGCAGTATATTATCAGGAATTATCGAAGATATCCAAACTGCACTTGATCAATCCGAGCTTGAATATACATTTAAAAAATTCATTACAAACGAAATACCATTATGGGCCGGAGTTGGTGCAATGATAAAAAGAGTAAGAGGGAAAGCCTATAATCCAGATATATACAACTGGCTTAGGTATGATTGCAATTTAGGTCATTTTAAAGCTCAAAATGTGATATCATTCCTTCAAAGCAGCGATGAAGTTTTCGAAGATATACGTGTGAAAACAATCGGCCAAATTGATGTATTTCTTACAAAAGGACGTATAGAAGAAAATAATCAATATATACAGTTAAGAAATCTACGGATAGACTTTAACAACGGTGTACAAAATGGGTACGCGGCAATTATAAATATTGACATATTCAGCGCGGGAAATATAGTCAATACAACAAAAGTCGGAATAATTTGTGATGATATCGGAGAAGAACTAGTTGGAATGGAAACAGCACCTTTAAATTCAGAGCCATTAGTTGAAGGCTCTAGCAATACAGAAACAGAGACGATGGAAGAGGGCAGTTCATCGACAGAAATGACTGGGACTACTGGAAGCACAAGTTTATAAAAAGAACCCTAGGAGTGGGAGGACATCTAAATTAGATGCCCCCCCTACTAACCCCTATTTTTATATTTTTATCTTTTACATTTATTTTTTAATAAAAAACCTTTTAATCAAACTTATCTTCTCACTTTTTAAACTATGAGAATAGCAGTCCTTATCAAAGATAGATGTAAACCAAAGAATTGTGCAAAGGAATGCATAAAATTTTGCCCTAGAGTACGCGCTGGTGATGAAACCATTGTCATGGGTGAAGAAGGTAAGCCAGTTATCTCAGAGGAACTCTGCGTTGGCTGCGGGATTTGTATTCATAAATGTCCTTTTGATGCAATAAAAATTATTGGTCTAGCGGAAGAATTAGAAACTGATTTAATACATCAATTTGGAAAAAATGGTTTTAGACTTTTTAGACTCCCAGTTCCAAAAGAGGGTAGCTGTATTGGCATACTAGGACCAAATGGCATAGGGAAAACAACAGCTATAAAGATACTCTCAGGACAATTAAAACCAAATCTAGGAGAGTATAAAGAAAAACCATCATGGGACGACATCGTTGAATACTATGCTGGAACCGAGTTATACGAACATTTTAAAAAAATTACAAAAAAAGAGTTAGAATGTGTTATTAAACCGCAATATGTTGATAAACTACCTAAAATAATGAAAGGAAAAATAGGCGATATCCTTAAAAAAGCTGACAATTCAGGGGATTACAAAGACATAGTCGACAAATTAGGGTTAAAAAACGTTCTTGACAAACATATTGAAAAAGGAGAAATATCTGGTGGAGAATTACAGATTGTTTCAATAGCAGCAGCACTTCTCAAAGATGTAGATCTTTATTTCTTCGATGAACCATCATCCTATCTAGACATACATCAACGTTTAAAAATCGCTAGAATAATCAAAGAGTTATCACTAAAAAAGAAAGTAATAGTTATAGAGCATGATTTGGCAGTCCTTGATTTCTTATGTGATAATGTGCATCTTATCTATGGTGACGAGGGAGCTTATGGCGTTGTTACTTACCCGCGAGGAGTTCGTCATGCAATTAATACTTATCTAAGCGGGTACCTTAAAGAAGAAAATATAAGATTTGGAGAGAAAATAGAGTTTTTCGCCCATCCACCTAAACAAAGACAACAAATGAACATATTACTAACTTATGATAATCTTTCAAAATCATTTAACGATTTCACACTTGAAATTGAAAAAGGCATTATACGCCAAGGTGAAACAATTGGAATAGTAGGACCTAATGCTATAGGTAAAACAACTTTTGTAAAAATGTTAGCAGGGGTAATTGAACCTACATCTGGGAAAATTGAACATGATATAAAGGTTAGCTATAAACCACAATATATTACACCCGATTTCGATGGAACAGTTAGAGAATTCCTTGAAAAAAAATCCTCACAGTTATTTACATCATCATTTTTCAAAGCAGAAATATTTGAACCTATGAACTTGAAATATCTTCTCGACAAAGAAATTAATAACTTATCAGGTGGAGAACTACAGAGAGTCGCTACTGCTAATTGCCTTGTCCAAGAAGCTGATATATACCTTATCGACGAGCCCTCAGCATATCTTGACAGCCAACAAAGAATGGTTACATCAAGAACTGTTAGAAGAGTCATTGAAAAATCAGGTAAATCAGCCATGATAGTTGATCACGATGTATACTTTATTGATATGATAAGCGATGCTTTGATAGTTTTTGACGGATTTCCCAGTAAAAATGGTAAAGCACAAGGCCCATTCAGTTTGCATGAAGGAATGAATCGTTTCCTTAAAGATGTAGATATAACTTTCAGAAGAGATGAAGAAACACACAGACCAAGAGTAAACAAACCAGATTCATATATGGACAGAAAACAAAGAAAAGAAGGAGAATACTACTATAGTCTGTGAAGAAAATTATATATAATATTTTTAGCTATTATTTGTTAATAACATGGTCATAGGAATAGACAATACAAAATCAAAGAAAAAACCGTGGAAATCAAAGATGGAAAGAGATATTATTCTTCATAAAGATATAACCGAAGCCTACTCCCAAGGCGGAAAAGCAATCGGTGAAATGATAAAAAAGAAGGAAAAAAAGGAATCATAATAGTTATATCATACAAGTTTTATTCCATAAAACAATGCCAAGATGTGGGAGGCTCAGAAGTTTTATAAGCGAATACCGAGGTTCACCTAGAACGGAGAGGATATCTTTTATTCCTCCTTTTCTAATTCTCATAGTTGAAGCAGTGCTTCTAATGCATGCTCTAACAATAGATGTACCTGATTTAATGGTAGTAGAACTTACAACAATTCTGCTTATTATATCAATTGTTGAGATAATATTAGTGTCATATGAAATTCATGAACATTATTCAAAAACTAATTTTGATAAAGTACTCACAATAAGACTAGATGATTTTATAACAGAAAAAAAGGAAAAAAATGTTAAAAAAATAGTAACAGAGTTTATAGACCAACGCCCAGCATATGCAAGTCATAGAAATGAGATATATCACACAGCATGCCAGATTATGGAAACACATAAAGAAGAGGCATTGGAGAAAGATCTCGAGAAAAAACTTAAAACATTTATCAAAAGAAGAAGAAAAAAGAATGTCGACGAAATCTTAGAAGCATTCACTAAAAAATATCCCAAGTATAAAAGATATAAAAGTGAAATATACGAAAAAACCTGTCAAATAATGGGATATTATAAAAAAAAATCATAATGAGCTTTTTTTCCATGATTTTAAAATAATTTCTCTCAATTCGTCAGCATCTTTTGCTTTCACCCATTCTTTTTCAAAATCTGTTTGCTCAGCTATTTGGATTAACCACATAAGAGTATGAAGATATAAACTTTTTTTATTTGGTGAACTAACAATTATAAAAAACGCACGGATTGGGTCAAAATTATCAGAAAGAATCATTCCCATTTTACTTCTAACAATTATTAATTCAAATTTATCTCGACCTTTTATTACATGGGAGACAACTGCTACTCCTGGATGAACCACAATATTTGAATCTTTCTCTCTTTGTTTCAAAAGTTTGTACAATTTATCCTCTTTAACATCTATCCTATTAGACAATCTATTAGCAATAAGCGATGCAAGTTTATCTGGATCAATATATTTGTATAAATCAATAACTTCACAGTTTTTAATCTGCTTTTCGAAACGTTCCTCTTCCAGTTTATCTCTTTCAATTAATATCTCTCTAAGTTCTTCATCAACAAGATAACCTGTTGATCGTTCACCTGTTACTCGTTCAACAACATGTAAAAGAGAATATTCTCTCCATATTTTATCACGTGCAAAAAACCAATACCAACTAAAACCAAATATTATGAATATTCCAACTAAAGCCATTGGAACTATTCCCATTTCAAATATTAAAAAAGCATAGCATATTATCCCAGCTATTTGAAAAAAGGGATATAAAGGCGCACGGAAACTAGGTCTATAATGTCTTATTTTACTTTCGCGCATCGTTATATGAGATAAATTTACAAATATGAACAGCAACAATACTAAAGTAGAAGCTGTCTTAACTAAACCTTCTAAATCTAAAAACAGAATAATTGAAATCATGAAACCTGAAGTAAAAAATACGGATATAATAGGTGTTCCACGTTTAGAAATTTTTGAAAAAAAAGCTGGTAAAAGTTGGTCTTTACTCATAGCCATAGGGTATCGAGAAGCTGACAGCAAACCTGCATTTGCAGTTGTTATAAATGCTAAAACAGCTGCAACTCCAAGAGCAATAAGACCTACTTCACCTAAAAATACTTCTGCTCCAAAAGAAATAGGCATTAATGAACCTGTCAACGTTTTATGTTCTAATAAACCAATTGTAACATAAACCACAAGAACATAAAGAAGAGAAATAACGCCCCACGCAAGGAACATGCCAAGAGGGATATTCCTCTTGGGCTTTTTGACTTCCTCTGCAACACTACAAACCTTTGTAAGCCCCATATAAGAAACAAAAATAAAACCAGCTGTTGCAAAAATTGGGCCAATACCATTAGTTGTAAAAGGTTCAAATCTAGATTGTTCTATAAAAAAAAACCCAGCGACAATATATAAAATTAGTATGATGAGTAATCCTGAAACAAATATCACTTGTGTTTTGCCAGCATGCTTTACACCAAATAGATTGATTATAGTAAATATAATACAAAAAAATATAGCAATTAATTTTATATTAAAATCCGACAAACCAACATTAAACAATTGAACAAATGCCCCTATTCCAACTAACGCAAAAGCAGTTTTTGAGCTTAATGCAAACCATGATGCAAGGCCACCAATGGTTCCAATCATTGGGCCCATACTTCTGTCTATAAAAAAATAATCCCCGCCACATTTTGGCATAGCTGTCGCAAGTTCTGCTTTGGAAAACAATGTTGGAATTATAATGATACTAGCAATTAAATAAGAAATTACAACGGATGATCCTGTTTTTGCATAGGCTATACCTGGCAAAATAAAAAGACCTGAACTAATCATTGCACCTGATGCAATACAAAAAATATGGAATAGGCCTAGATCTCTTTTCAAGTGTAGGTCTTTTTCCTTAAATCCCATCTCAATAAATTATAATGTGCATTATCTATATGTATATTTGCCTTAAAATTAATTAGATAACTACACCTTTCTTAACAACTATTTCAACTAAATTAATACCATAATGATATGGTAAAAATCTATGGTTCGGAGCATCTAATATTATTATATCTGCTTGTTTTCCTTTTTCTAGACTACCAATAATATTTTCCAGACCAATCGCACAAGCTGCATTAAAAGTTGCAGCACAAATAGCTTCTGAAGGCGTCATTTTCATATTTAGACAAGCAAGTTGAATAATAAACTGCATGTTTTCAATCCAGCAATTAGGGTTTAGATCTGTTGCAAGAGCAATTGGTACGCCTAAGTCTATCATTTTTCTAGCTGGTGCATATTCCTTCATCATAAGCGAAAACGGAGTACCTGGCAACATCACACCTATTACGCCTTTTTTTGCCATTTGTTTTAATCCTTTTTCATTAGAGTTTAAAAGATGATCAGCAGATATCGCGTCAATCTCCGCAGCCAGAGCGGCGCCTCCTGTGTCAACGATTTCATCTGCATGTATTTTTGGAACTAGTCCATATTTTTTTCCTGCTCGTAGTATCTTTCTTGATTGATTAAAAGTAAAAACTCCTTTTTCACAAAATACATCACAAAATTTTGCTAATCCTTTGATTTTTGGGAGCATATCGTCTATAACTATCTGGACATATTCATCTGAATCACATTCCTTTGGAACGGCATGGGCACCTAAAAAAGTTGAAACAATATCAATAGGATGAGTTTCATTCAGTTTTTTCTGCGTTTTTAATATTTTAATCTCTGTTTCTGTGTTGAGACCATAGCCACTTTTTCCTTCACAGGTTGTAGTGCCATGAAGAAGCATGTTATTAAGACGGTATCTACTATCTTTTAACAATTCATTGTTTGTAGCATTTCGTGTCTGTTTTACTGTGTAATTGATCCCGCCGCCTTTTTTCAAAATGTCCATATATGATAATCCTTTTAGTTTCATGTCTAGTTCAAATTCTCTTGAACCGGAGAAAACAAGATGAGTATGAGGATCTACAAAACCAGGCATTACTGTTTTCCCTTTTGCATCAATTTTTTTTTCCGATTTATATTTTAGATTCTTACCTACATCTACAATAGTTCCGTTTTTGATTGCAACTGAGGCATTGTTTATTATTCCAAGTTTATTCATTTCGTTTTTAATTCTTGGTTTATTTGATCCTTTTAATGTGACGATTTCGTTTGCATTTTCTATGAGGATATCTACTGTTTCCATGTTGTTTTCCCAAACAGTTAAAAGAAGAACCTAGATTAAGGGTTTGCGGTGCATAAGTATGGAAAAAATAGTTGAATGTGTTCCAAATTTTAGCGAAGGACGAGATAAATCAGTTATTAATGCTATATCGGCCGCTATAGAATCAGTTAAAGATGTAAAACTTCTTGATGTTGATCCTGGTGAAGATTTTAATAGAACAGTTTACACTTTTGTTGGTAAACCTGAATCAGTTCTTGAAGCAGCTTTTCAAGCAGCTAAGGTTGGTGTTGCACTTATAGATATGTCAAAACATAAAGGTGAACATGCAAGGATGGGTGCATTAGATGTTTGCCCTTTTATCCCGATTAAAAGTGTCAGTGATGATGATTGTATTAAACTTTCAAAAAAATTTGGGGAACGCATGGCTAAGGAGTTAGAAATTCCAGTATTTCTATATGCCAAATCTGCGACTAAACCTGAGAGAGTTAGACTGCCAGACATTAGAAAAGGAGAATACGAGGCTTTAGAAGAAAAATTTAAAGAACCAAGTTTTAAACCAGATTTTGGTAAGCCGAGATTTGTTCCTAAAAGTGGTGCAACTGCTACAGGTTGCAGAGATATTCTTCTTGCATATAATATCAATTTAAATACGAATGATAAAAAGATTGCATCAAAAATCGCTGGTAAAATTAGAACAAGTGGAACTCTAAAAAAAGACAAAGAGGGTAACAAAATAATAGGGGCTGATGGTAAACCAGAGAGAATTCCTGGTAAATTTAAAGGAGTTCAAGCTGGTGGGATGATGTATGATGAAAACATAGCGCAAGTTTCAATGAATTTACTTAATTACCGTGAAGTTAATCTCCATGATGTTTTCGAGGTAGTTAAAGAAGAAGCGGAAAAAGTTGATGTGAAAGTAACTGGTAGTGAAATAGTTGGTCTGGTTCCAAAAGATTCATTACTTTTAGCAGGAAAATTTTACTCGAAAAAAGAAAATCTTAAAATATCTAATGAAGAAGAACTTGTTCCACTAGCTATAGACAAGCTAGGACTATCAGAGCTTTACCCCTTTAAACCTGAGGAAAAAGTAATTGAATACATGGTTGAAGAAATTGGCCCTCTTATTTCAATGAAAATAAATAATTTCTTAAACGAGCTAGCATCAAGTAGCCCCGCACCTGGCGGTGGTAGTGTAGCCGCTCTTGCTGGGAGTCTCGGAACTGCTCTCTCTTCAATGGTATGTAATTTAACAATTGGAAAAGAAAAATATGCGGATGTTCAAGATGAAATAAAAAATGTTTTGAAAAATAGTGAGAAACTTCGTAAAAAACTGACTAAACTTATCGATGAAGACACTGAAGCATTTAATGATGTTATAAAAGCTTTCAAAATGCCTAAAGACACAGAAGAGCAAAAAAACAGAAGAAGTAAGTCTATTCAGGAAGGTTATAAAACTGCGGCAAATGTGCCACTTGAAACAGCTAAGACTTGTAAAAAAATATTAGATGTTGCGTTGGTTGTAGCTGAAAAAGGCAACAAGAATTCGATTACTGATGCAGCGGTTTCAGCTCTTATGGCAAAAGCAGGTGTTCAATCAGCGATTCTTAATGTTAAGATAAATCTTGGATCTATCAAAGATGAGAAATTTGTCAAACAGATATCAACTGAGCTTGAAGAAATTGAGAAAAAAACTGTTAATAAGACTGATAAAATATTAGAAATAGTAGAAAAGAGTTTTTCTTAATAGAAAGAGTGCTACTGGCAAATCTATAAGTACTTCTTGTTTACTTTCGTTTTTTTAAGTATGAAATCAGATATAGAAATAGCGAAATCAGCCAAACTTCAAGATATACATACTATCGCTGAGAAAGCAGGGATACAACATGATGAGGTTATTTGCTGGGGTGATTATAAAGCAAAGATATCTCCTAAGATTTTTGATAGAGTTAAAAATAACAAGAATGGTAAACTCATTCTTGTAACAACTCTTAATCCTACGCCTAGCGGAGAGGGTAAGACTACGATGACTATTGGTCTTGCTCAGGCTTTAGCGAAGCTTGGGAAAAAAACAATGTTAGCTATACGTGAGCCCTCGCTTGGTCCTACGATGGGTATAAAAGGTGGTGCAGCAGGTGGTGGATATTCTCAGGTTTTACCAATGGAGGATATAAATCTTCATTTTACAGGTGACATGCATGCTATAACTAGTGCTCATAATTTACTTGCTAGTTTATTGGATAATCATATTCATCATGGTGATGCTTTTCATATTGATCAACGTTATATTGTGTGGCCTCGGGTCATGGATATTAGTGATCGTGCTTTACGGAACGTAGTTGTTGGTTTAGGTGGGCCAAGCGATGGTGTTCCTCATGCTGATCAGTTTGCAATTACTCCTGCTTCTGAGATAATGGCTATTTTATGTCTCTCAAAAGATTTGAATGATTTAAAAGATAGACTTGGTAGAATAATTGTAGCGTATACCTATGATAATGAGCCTGTTACTGCGAAGGATTTGAAAGCAGTGGGTGCGATGGCTATATTATTAAAGGATGCTTTAAAACCTAATCTTGTACAGACTATAGAAGGAGTACCTGCGCTGGTTCATGGTGGACCATTTGCAAATATTGCTCATGGGACAAATAGTTTGATAGCGACAACATTGGGTTTGAAACTATCAGATTACCTTGTTACAGAGGCAGGGTTTGGCTCTGAGCTTGGTGCTGAGAAATTTTTTAACATTGTTTGTAGAACAGGTAATCTAAAACCAGATGCAGTTGTAATGGTTGTAAGTATTAAAGCTCTTAAAAGACATGGACAGGGTAAAAATCTGGATGCTGTGAAAAAAGGTCTTTCAAATCTTGAAAAACATTTTGAAAATATTTCATATTTTGGCATTCCAGTTATAGTTGGGATAAATCATTTCATAGATGATAAAGAAGAAGAAATCGTGGTTGTAGAAGAATTCTGTAACTCAGAAAATATACCTGTTGCGGTTGCTGATATATGGAGCCAAGGTGGAGAAGGGGGGGTAGAACTAGCAGGTAAACTAGTCGATCTTATTCATAATAATCCTTCAAATTTTGATTATTTATATGATGTTGATAAGCCAGTAAAAGAAAAAATTGAGATAATTGCTAAGAAACTATATGGTGCTGAAAGAGTTGTTTACACGGTGATAGCGGAACAAGATATTCGTCTATGTGAAAAACTTGGTCTTGATAAACTGCCAGTTTGTATTGCTAAAACTCAATATTCGCTCTCAGATGATCCGAAAGCATTAGGACGGCCTAAAGATTTTAAAATAAGCGTTAGAGAAATAAGATTCTCAGCCGGTGCGGGTTTTCTTGTACCAATGACTGGTAAAATCACTACCATGCCTGGCTTACCAGCGAAACCTACATCAGAGAAAATGGATATCGATGATAAAGAAAACATTTCAGGTCTTTACTGATGGAAAAATATACTAGTTTTAAAATAACCATACATTGATATATCAAATATTATATGTATTTCTTGGGAGGCTAATCTTATGAGCGATAAAGATATCAAATTACATGTAGATGACATATTAAATGCTCTAAGTGATGAAAAAAGCAATGATATAACTAAAGACGAGTTGGAAGAGGAACTTAAAAAATTCATGGAATATGGTGTACCTATTGATCAAGCAAAACAGACACTTATCAAAAAATTTGGAGGTAGTGTTAAATTTAATTCAGCACCCTCATCATCTGAAAGGATTTTAATCGCTGACCTAGGCTCCAATGAGAGAAGTGTAAATCTATTAGCCCATGTTATTTCTATTAATCCAAAAGAGATCACTGTTAAAGGTGAAAAACGTAATATTTTCTATGGTATACTAGGCGATGAGAGTGGTACTATTCCTTTTACTGCTTGGAATGATGTCGAATTGAAACGTGGAGATGTAGTAGAGATTTCAAATGCCTACACGCGTGAATGGCGTGGTGATCCGCAGCTAAATTTTGGGGATAGAGTTACTATAAAGAAAACTAGTAAAGATAAACTTCCGAGTAGTGCTTTTAAACCACGTGAGTTTAAAGTTAAAGATTTAAAATCAGGTCTTGGATCCGTTGAGGTAGCCGCACGAGTTACAGAGTTAGACGAGCGAGAAGCTGAGGTGAATGGTGAAAAAAAGAAAGTTTTCTCAGGTATTATAGCTGATGAAACAGGTAAGGCACAATTTACCTCATGGCATGATTTTAAAATTAAAAAAGGAGATGTTCTAAAAATATCAGGTGGTTATGTTAAAACTTGGAAGGGGATTCCTCAGCTTACATTTGATGAAAAAGCAACTGTTAAGAAACTCGAAAAAAGTAAAATTCCAAAAGAGAAACAGGGGATAAATAGGTTGCCACTTTTTGAATTAGTTGAGAAACGTGGTGCTCTGGATGTTGAAGTAGAAGGCACAATTATTGAGATACGACCTGGTTCTGGTTTCATTATGAGATGCCCTGAGTGTAATCGTGCTCTTACAAACAATGAATGTAATATACATGGAAAAGTAGAAGGCAAACCTGATTTAAGAGTTAAGCTAATTGTTGATGATGGTTATGGTAATGTAAGCGGTGTTTTAAATAAAGAGCTTACTGAAAAATTGCTTGGGAAAAGCCTTGAGGAATGCAAGAAAATAAAAGAAGATGATTTGTTGGATGAGATGAATAATTTATTTTTTACAAAAAAGATTATTTTAAGAGGAAATGCACTTGGTGATGAATTTGGTACAACGTTTATCCCTAAAGATGCAGAAATAGTTGATATTGATATAAAAGCAGAAGCTGAAAAATTATCTGAGAGCTTGGAGGGCTTTCAATGAAAAGGCAGACTGCTTGGAGGGTTTTTGCTGGAGAATACAATGATTCAACTTTTGAGATAAAAGGTGAGGGCGAGATGACACCATCATACATTGTTACCCCGCTAGGCGCTAAGGTTAATCGTTTATTTATTGTAGGAGTTCTAACTGATGTAGAAAATGTTTCTGAAGGTGGAGATCTTGTGAGAGCTCATATTTCTGATCCGACTGGTGTTTTCACTCTTTATTCAGGGCAATATCAACAAGAAGTTACAGATGCTCTTTCTAATGTTGAGGTTCCTGCTTTTGTAGCAGTGATTGGAAAAACAAGAACGTATACACCTGAGGAGGGTATGCTTTATGTCTCTGTTCGTCCTGAGAAAATAATGGAGGTAAACGCCGAAGTTAGAGACAGATGGATTATTGAAACATGCAAAAATACTAAGGATAGAATAGAAGCTACTTTTGAAGCGATGAAAATGAGTGAGAGAAATATCGAGGGGCTTAGGAAACTAGGTTATAACCAGGAGCTCTCTGAGGGGATATTATTAGCTTTAAAGAACTATGGCGAAGTTGATTTGAACAAGTACATAGCGTTAATACAGGAGTCTTTGCAGTATCTTGTCCCCGGTAAAGAAAAATTACCAGATTTAAGTGTAGATAAAAAAAAGGAAGAAAAAAAAGAACAAGAGGAAGAAGCGGAAACTGAAGAAGAATCAGTGTTAGAATCTGAAACAGAAAAAGAGGAAGAAAAAAGTGATGAATTTGAGGAAGTTGAAAAAACTGTTTTAGAGACTATAAAGAAAATAGAAGGCGATGATGGTGCTGCCTGGGATTCTATAACTGAGAAATGTGAGAAAACAGGTCTTGATAAAGATTCAATTGAAGAAGCACTTACTTCATTAATGGATAAAGGTTTGATATACGAACCAGTTCTTGGAACGATTAAAACAACATAAAAAAATTGTTAGTTTTTCAATATGACATTTTTGCTCAACTGGTTTTTTTGCAAGATATCTTTAAATATATTTAGAGAGAGAAGATTTAATTTAGAAGATGGTATGGTGAAATAAAATGGTAAGAACCAAAGAGAAGGAAAAATTAGAGGAATACCCGCCTTTATATGAAGCTTTTAATCTTGGTGACCGAGTCAAGCGTATCTATAAAGACAAAGAAGGTAAATCTGTAGAATACAAGGGTATCGTCCTAGCTATAGATAATAATGGTATCGAAATTTATTGGGATACCGAGAACGGAAAGTACCGGCCTAATAACATGAATATCGCTTTTACAAATTGCTCAATCGATGAAATATTCAGAGGTAATACAAAATATTCTCCAATAACACGTGAATAAAAGAGACATATAAAAATATATATAAAGATATATGGGTGGATGGCAGTCTTTATATTATTTCACCATAATTTAGAAAAAAATAAGGTGGGAAGGGAATAATTGAATAAAGAATCTGGACCTTTAGTGCTAGCTATATTGATTCCCCTAGTGTTAGTGATATTAATATTACTGTATAACTATGGTTATGACTTAACCTTGATCTTCAGAGAGTTTCTTGTTGGAATACCATTACTTTATTATATTGTTATTTTCCCAATCGCACTTGGCTTCATAGTTATTATAGTTAAATGTGTTAGATCAGAATAAATTAAAAATTAAGTATGTACTATCATCCTATCTCAATTCTTGAACTATCATAAACTAACTCGTCAGTTGATTTTTTAAATATTTTAATAGAACAGTGACTAAAGTCTAAACCATTGGGGTTGTATATCTCAAGAGTATCACCGCTACCTATTTTACTATCTCCATTACTATCAGTCCACAAGAAGTAATTACTATTATTAAAATTCCAAATATTAAAATTGATGCTGTCATTAATATATATATTATCCTGCCAGTCAAGAATGTAAACGCTAACATCACTAAAGTTTATAACATCCTCTTGCAAAAGTATAGTAATATTTCCATCATCTGTAAATATATATTTCATAGCATTATCATCGCAAGTTTCGCATTCCTCTTCATTCAAAATAAAAACATAAAAAACAAGTACACTAGCTACTAGAAATGTTACTAGCATCATTATAATAACTCGTAGAATTTGTTTCCTCAATTATCCTCAACTCAAAAAGATGTATAGTTTCTTGTTTTATAAAATTAATATTTGACGAGATACACATTTCACCTATTTTTAATTTTTTTATAAAAAATATTTGATAATATTTGTACAACAACTATTATATATTCACAAATATAAAAAAAATCTAGAAATATATGATAATCATCGGATTACTCTCAAACAAAACAGAAGTAAACGAAATAAAAAATATAGCAAAAATATGTGCACTAGAAGACAGAATACATTTTATAGTAAGAATGCAAAAACTAAAAGATCTAATAAAAAACGAAGATTAATAGCAATCTTAAAATATTTTTAATGTTTCACCAAAAAGGTGAAAAATAACCGATGAGTGTTTTAATAATATCTTCTAAAACAGATCCTGCCAGCATAAATATTAAAAAAGAACTTCTAAAACAAACTAGATGGAATAAAACTGACACATTCTATCAAAACCCCCTATACACACATTCAGAAATGAAAGATCTAATTATGATAACAATAAATGATAGTAAAATAAAACATGAAAACATAGACAAAGAAATAGAAGAAAAAACAGGGATAAAACCAAAACAAGCAATTTTTATATCAAGACATAGAAGCAAAACAGGATCACCAACACTAACTACACACCCAATTGGCAACTACGGAGAAGCACAATTTGGAGGTAAAACAAGAACGTTACCAAAATCATCACCAAAACTAATGACACATCTATTGCGCATTATGAAAAAAAACGCTGAAAAAGCAAAACTCTACCATAAAGTATGTTTTGAAGTCACACATCATGGACCATATTTAGAGATTCCAACATTATTTGTAGAAGTTGGAAGCACAGAAAAAGAATGGAAAAAACAAAAACCAGCCAGCATAGTAGCAAAATCAATACTGGAATTACTAGGATCATACCATTATGAAAAGGACCTACCAAACGATATACCAGTGCTACTGGGAGTCGGTGGTGGACATTATGCACCAAGATTCACAGACGTAGTTTTAAAGAAAAAAGCAGCATTTGGACATATGATACCAACATACCAGATAACAAGTGGCAACATTGATGAAGAAATGTTGCAGAAAGCAATTGATGCAACACCAAACGTTAAATCAGTATATATACATAGAAAGGCTCTTAAAAAATCTCAGGTGACACAATATCGAGAATGGTTTGAAAATAAAGGCATACCATCGATATCTAGTAAAGAACTAGAAAATCTATGATTTTTTCTTCAAAGGATAATTTGTTTTAAAATCATTGAAAAAAACTTTTTCAAAATTAATAATCTTCCCATTTTTTACGTTAATTCCATCCTCTGTTAATCTACGTATTTTATCATCAACCCCTCGGCCAAAACCACCTAAGCTACCATCAGATTTAACTATTTTAAAACAAGGCATGGAATCCGCATCAGGATTTTTATTCATATATTTACCAACAGCTCTAGCATATCCTTTATTTCCAAGAGCCTCCGCGACAGCACCATAAGTAGAGACTCTACCCGCAGGTATCTGCCTAACAAGACGATAAGTATAATCCTGAATATTCATAAGCAAGAGAAACAAGAAGAACATGTATATATTTTTTCATACTGAGAGATCAACCCATATATCTTTGAAACTATCAAATAGATCATATGGCTTATACAACATTAAAAGCCTAACAATCTGGTCTTTATCCTTAATCGAATAACCACGATCACTACCATATGTCCTAACAGCAATAATACCTTGATCGACTAATTTTTTAAGATGATAAGAGAGAGTAGAAGGAGAAATATCAAGCTCAGTTATGATTTCTTTATGCTGTAGAACATCATTTTTGAGTAAAAAAAGCACAATTTTTAAAGGCGTCTCCTGCCTTAAAACAGATAAAATCCTTTTATCCAGAGTACCTATAGCACCCTCAACATAGTACCTAGTATAACCAGCTTCTTTAGCAGCCCGGATTACATTATTTTTTTCAAGATAAAGAAGATGATACTCAGCAAGTGAAACTCTCATACTCAACATTTCAGCTATTTTACTAAGATGAAGGCCAGGGTTTCTTGAAACTAGATCATAGATTTTTCTTCTAGTTTCTAGTTCAAGAAGTTCGTTCATATTCCCTATCTCTTAAGTGTAGCCATAAAAAGTAAAACCAGTATAATTAGATCAACCAACCAACTATAAGGCATAGATAATATATCTGCTATTTGCTGATTAAACATGCTAAGACTAAATAATATTCCTCTAACTAAAAAAACGAAAAATACTAGACTTACAAAGATAAGTTTAGGATTTTTATGTTTACGATAACTAAGTAAAGATACAATAAATAGTCCTAAAGCAAATATTGTGATACAAGCCGATATAATAATACTCTCAGGTTGCATAAATTTTCACTCCACATCTTTAAGATAAAAAAAGGAGATATATAAGAGTTACCTATTTCATCCGCTTACGAAGACGTATACTACCAGCAAAAACAATAGATGCTAAAGCACAAATAACAACATACATAATTACAGCGGTTATACCTCCAAGCGTCTCTACCACTTCAGCGACACTATAAACTGTTATCTCATGCTCACTGAAATGAGGAATACTTACAATAATCTGTGTCCCATTAGCCCCATGAGTCAATAGATATTCAGGATGAGAACCGTCATCATCAGGGTTTAAAACATCATCTAGGTCATCAGCGATTTTAATGGTTTCACCATCGTATTTAACTATCATTTTATCAGGGTTTTCAAAAACACCTTCTTCAGCATTTATAACAAGGGTTTTACCAGTGACGTTTTCATCGCCATTTATTTTAAGTGAAACTCTATTTTTTTCAACATTGAACTCGTTGATATTAAGATGTTCATTATAGATGACGATATCGCTTTCAAGATTTTTTCCAATTAGTACTTCCCCGCCAACATCATTCTCATAAATAGCTTCATCTATAGATTGAATGTTTGTGGATCCTCCTATTTTACGTATATAATTTTTTGATTCGTTTATTGGAACGATTTTAGGTTTTTCAGATATTATAGTTGGGGATATTTTTCCTAATGTAAAATTAGTTGAAATAGATTCATCTTCTTCGATTTGTACTATTTCAGTTGATGATTGATATCCATATTTACTAGCTTTAACAGTGTACCATCCTGGTGTAAGTAAACTGAAACTATATTCGCCATTTTCATCAGTGAATGTTGTATCCCATAGAGAGATGGCATTGGAGGAGATGGTTAATTCATTTGTTACTTGATTAGAAATAGATGGGCTATTGTCTTCGTCATTATCAAGACTATCAGAAGCTGTTATGCTATCAGCATTTGACATAACAACGTTAAACTCAATTGCTGATACAGAACTACCAAGTGATATTAGCTTAGTTGGTTCAGCATATACATAGTTATTTTTTCCTTCTTTATTTACAAGGCTGCTTGTATTTTTATTTTCGTATTCTTTAGCTTGGATGGAACCTATGCTATAGACATTGACCTTTTTTATTGAAACAGTTGCCTTAGATAAAGGAGTACCAATATCCTGCTCAGAGCCATCAACACCTAATACTTTTCCAAAGATCTCTCCATTATCTGAAGATGAAAGATTAGAAGAAACGAAAGCATCTGTATAGGAGTAACCTGCTTGTACATTTCCAAAAATTGCAATCATAGATAAAAACATTAGAAGAGTTAAACTCAGCGATATGATTTTTTTATTCATAGTCTATCAATCCTTCAAGTTGTATGTGAGTAAATCTGTTATCTGATTTATATATAGTTTATTGGAAGATTTTCGAAGAAGTAGTGGATAAATTTTCATATGTCTATATCTATATTTTTGGTAAAACAAAGTTAACACTTGTCCCTTGATCTTTTTTTATTATAATACCAGTTATCGTAGATGAATAATACCCCTCTTTACCAGCTGCAACTGTATAAATACCAGATTTAAGTGATAAATTATATTCTCCGTTTTCGTTAGTATATGTTACATATACTGGTATTGGCATTACTTCAGCATCAGAAGTGTTGTATTCAAATGCTTTTATTGGAGGTTTGTATCCGTCCCAGGCAGTTATTCTTGCATTCTCCAGGGGATAAGATTCATATGTTTCTACACCAACTACTTTACCATAAAGCCAGCCTTGATCCTGTGGAATCTTATCAAGAATGAAACTTACTTGTTTCTCCTCTCCTGTATTAATACGAAATGGACCTTTTATCTCAGTCTTATAACCACTTTTACTAGCTGAAATCTTATAATATCCAGTTATAACAGGTAGTTCATAGTAACCATTGTCATCTGTATAAGTAACATAACTAACTGAGGCAGATAACTCAGGTTTTCTTTCAATAGAACTAGTATCAGCATCTATAATAGGATAAACCCACGCAGACACTCTAGCATTTCTCAAAGGCGAAATAGCTTGTACATTACCTGAGCCATGTTTCTCAAAAACTCGGCCATAGAAAAAACCCTGCTGTGGCACATATTTCTCTAGGATGAAATCAACCTTCAGCCCTCTAAAATTCCTAGTCCAAATGTTTAATCCTATAGTAAAGGGACCCTTAGTTTCAGTTTTATAATTATTTTTACTAGCTGTAACAGTGTAAACACCGGGTCTAAGTATTAGACTGTACTCTCCTTTTTCATTTGTATGAGTCACATATACATTTTTACTATAGGATGAGTTTATTTCCTTATCTGTGAGAGTTATCGGGGGAGGGTATCTCATAATGGTAACTCTAGCGTTTTCTAGTGATATAGCAAGTGTTCCACTATCTGAATCTCTATACTCGCCAAAGACCCGGCCATATATCCTAAAAGCTCTAATCAATTGTACAGGAGTTGAAACATTATATGCCTCAATGCTAAGTTCTTCCGCCATAGGGATCTTTTTTAAATAAGAAAGTTTTTCTTTTGAGGCATACAAAATATTGCTTTCAATTTGATTTGCATTACTAGCAACAACAAATGTTGCAGATAATAACATTGTAAATACTAGCGTTATAATCAGAATTTTTTTGTTTATTTTCTTCATTTTTAAATCACCTTTACAAAACTTGTGCAAAGTTACAATCATCGTTTTTACATCTCAAGAGTGTTCGCCCTGAGTAAACACACCCTTTTTTGTACAATTCAGAATTACATAGAGGGCATTTTCCATTTCCAAGGTTCATTTTTGAATCACACTCTTTTTCCCATAGTTTTTTAATACCTTTTTCTCGTTGAATCTTATAAATAGTTTCTTGGAAAGTTTTCGAATTTTTGGAAGATTTTCGAATAAAAAAAGATGAAAATATCCGATAGCTTTAAGTCTAAATGTCTATCTCACAGATAAGTAAAAGTTATGAATAAAATCAAATTTTTAGGTACTGCAGGTGCTCGTTTTGTTGTAACACAGCAGTTAAGAAAATCAGGTGGAATATGGTTATCACTGGACAGTACTAATCTTCTAATTGATCCAGGTCCTGGTTCTCTTGTTAGATGTTTAGCGAGTAAACCTGCTTTGAATCCTCGTGATCTTGATGGCATTATTCTTACGCATCGTCATATTGATCATTCTAATGATGTTAATATTATGATTGAGGCGATGACAAATGGTGGTTTTAAAAAGAAAGGAGTTGTGTTTGTTCCAGGTGATGCACTTAATATCAAT
>Ga0272441_10003684_pt1 | contig 28858 bp, 36 predicted proteins | sample SSMProp6N_FD_193582 | JGI IMG/M metagenome (GOLD analysis project Ga0272441, IMG submission 193582) | Marine sediment archaeal communities from Little Sippewissett salt marsh, Falmouth, MA, United States - SSM-Prop-6N | ecosystem: Environmental > Aquatic > Marine > Wetlands > Sediment ... | reverse complement strand
GTTCGCATCGAGTTGACCCATGATGACCATATTCGTGACACAGTTGACTCCGGCTGTAATAGTTTTGTTCGTTTCATACGCGCCGTCAAGGTACATGGTCACGTCTGCATTGCCTCAGGATTTGGCGTGCGTTAAAGCGACGTGATGCCAAACTTGCGTTGTGATGACGGTATTGCCTAAAAGCGTGTTTGCCGAGTTGCCGAGATACAGAATCATTTGATCTGTAGTCGCAAAATTCACCCTCCACCGAAAACCAGATGTCTGATACTTCCAGCAGTCTACGATGGGCGGATATCCCACGCTCTCATCTTTCCATTTCGCCCACACGGACATAGACCAATTTGTGGCGAGCGGCCACGCAATCGGAAGACCGCAGTCCAGCTTGTCATCGTTCCCGTCTGTCTCATAGAGAGATTCGCCGCGTGCATTCTCGTTTGTGTAGTAGTCCTCATGCCATGTCGGCCCGGTGCCGGGCGTTGGAAGCAGATTCGCGTGATAGTTGTTCCCAGAAACATCCAGTGTCTGCGTTGCGTTGGTCGCTTCCATGTTCAGATGTACAAGAAGCAAAGCGGCGTTAGGATCAGTCCAGCTCCTCGCGGCGGGCGCGCTCGCGGTGTCCTCGATGAACACGATTCGCAATGCGCTGGCGGAAAAGATGCCGACGCACGAGAGCATTCCCAGAAATATGAGCCTGTTTCGCATTTATTCCGTTCCAGATACGGTGATATTCAGGTTTTCGCCATCGCTGCTGCTGGTGATGATAACGAATAATTCGGTTCCTGCGGCAACGCTCGCGTCGGCAAACGTCGCATGATTGGCCAGGGCAGGAGTGGCCGTCACACTGGCGTAATTCGTCGAGCATGTCCCGCCGAAAATGACTTGCCCGGCGCTGGTTTCGCAGATGTTGAACACGTTCGTTCCTGCCGACGTGTAACAGAGCACATTCGTCAACGTCGTAGCCTTCGACACACGACCCAGGGTGACGGTATTCGTGTACGCTCCGGCGGATGGAACTTGGATTTGCAAAGCGCGGTCAAAGGGGAAGCCCGTGATATTCGCGCCGTCCAACGTCGGGCTACTACCGCTTGTCACATCCTGATCTATGTATGCCGATATGTCCACACCATCCACAGTGCCGCTTACGGTGATGTTGCCTGTCACATCAAGGGCATCATTGACTTCGACAATATCGTTGCCGCTATTGTCATTGATTTCTGCGCCATTCATGTTGATATTGCCTATCGGCAGCACGGCGCTCAGATTTTCGTATGCTGTCCATCCCGCGACAGCAGATACTCCCATCCACACCTGGTCATTGCCGTTGCTCGTGGTCACATAAATATAATTGTCCGTGCCACCGTCGGTGATTAGAGCCGCCTGACTCGTATTGGCAGGGATGGTCACCTTGAAGGCGTCGTTGATCTCTACAATGTCATCCCCGGTGTCGTCATTGATCGCGTTACCCGCCGTGTCCAGTGTGCCACCTAGTTGCGGCGTAGCATCGTCAACAACATCTTGCAACGCGCTGTCCGCAGTGGTTCCCTGTGCGGCTGTGGCAAAGGCTGTCGAATTACTCAACGCAGCAGTTCCGAGCCCGAGCGTTGTGCGCTGTGCTGAGGCGTCGGCGTCATCCACGAGAGCCCTACCGGCAGCGGTGAAGTCCGCCACATCGGCAGTCCCAGACCCCGTGAAATACGGGACTTTGTTGGCCGCGCTTGTCAGCCCGGCCAGGGCGTCAAGCTCCGAATCCTGTTCTTGCTTGCCAGCCAGGTCGTACCAGTAGCCGCCAGCACCGTCACCGTGGCTCACAAACACGTCGTTCGTCGTGCTGCCGATACTCCAGACATGATCTTGTACGGCGAACCTGGATACCGTTCCGTTCCAGTAGTTATCAACACCTGCCGCTGAGACGATATAGGCATCTTGCGAGAGGTAGACTGTACCTCCGACATTGTCGATGGCGTATGCAGTTCCGTCGTTTGGCGCACTCAACGTCACATTGTCATAGCAGACAAGTTCACCAGCATCGACCTGAATGATATCACCCGAATCCGTTTTGTGCCAGAATACCGCATCCATTTCCAGCGTTGCATGGGTTCCGTTGAGAGTCATCGCTGGCGAAGCACTCGCCACCTGAATGCTCGTGCCAACGTAACCCCCAGATCCCTGAATCATCACGTAGGTAGACGTATTCGTGATCGACATTGGGCTTTCCGTGTAGGCCCCAAGACCTACGTTAATCAGATAGCGGCTATTCCCCGCCGCCTCAGTCGCATCCACAGCCGCCTTGACGGTTAGAAGGGCATCATATGGACTCAGGCCAGAGTTGCTGTCGTTGCCCCCCTTGTCCACATAGTAGACACTGGTCAACATGGCATCAGTGGATTCAACATACTCGGCATGCACATGCCCCTGCGTGCTGACCAGACTGCTCAAGTCCGCCGCGACAACGTTACTCACATGGCCCAGCCCGGCTGAGTCGAATGTGATGTCCTGGAGCACGGTCAAGTAGCTGTAGTCCAGATTCGTCAGGGACGTGTAATCATTGTGCGCCACCGTGATGCTAGGCGTTGTCCCAAAGTTGCCGCCCCCATTCAAGCCAGCGCCCGCCACAATGCTGTAGTTCGTCATCACGGCACCGCTCACCGCCTCATCGTCGTACAGAGACTGACTGACTGTCACCTTGCCCTGTGCGATGCTACGGAAGACGTTCGTCGTGGCGATAGCCGTCCAGACACCCATCTCGCCCTTATACACGCCGTCAGGAATCCCATTCGTGTACGGCACGGTGAACACGACGCTCGTGGCATTCAGAATGCTCAGCTCGCTATTGTCGTAGTTCAGCCAGGTCGTGTCGTTATCCGCCAGACGGAAGGCGATGCTGTTCGTGTATGGCGTGAGCGTCTCGCTGAAGCTGATCGTATTGCTCTGCGAGTTGAAGGCCGTCCACCGCCAATGGAAGTCGTCGAACTCTCCCGTATGCGGGCCACCGATGGTCTTGTAGGCTGTGTTGGTCTGGTATGGGAATGACCAGGCCGTGCTGGCGATGAGCATCAATAACAACAGTGTCTTTTTCACTGGGGAACCTCCAGGCCGGGAACTAGCGCGGGTAACGCACCCGGTGTTCTCGGAAGATGTTTTCGTTTTGTGGACACGGGATACTTGCGAATCATTTCTTCAAGCTCTTTGTAGCGGCGCTGGCGCTTGTCGGGATCGCGCTCGTGGCTGAAGCGTGCGTAGGCGTTTACTAGATCTCGTTTCTTTGTTGACCACGCCCCGTCAAACAAGACGGCTTGTACCATCTCCAGCGTGTTGTGCTCAACCCACCGCCTTTGATCTGCTGGCCGCTTGCTGCCGCTCATATCCGCAAGCCAATTTCGGATGAGTCTTCGGCCTTCTCTCATTAGCCCGAATCGCTTCGGATCTCTGCCTTTTGCTTCGGCAGTCATTCGTGTAATCAGATGATAGAATGGCAAAAAAGCATCGCCCAGCTTATCGGCAGTGGCTGCCATCTTGTATCCCCCACTCCCCCCTTCACCGAAAGTGGTCCAGATGGACTGCGCGGCCTCAGCATACCGTTGAGCTATTGGGCCACCTGGCGTATACCGCAGGATAGATAGCCCGTAGCTTCCTTCGTCTATATCGTATACCGTCTCCATGATCTGATTAACAACTAGGGAGGCTGCGTACCATCCCGCAATATGCGATGCGCCAGCATACATTTTCTGATCGGTATAGCTCGTCGCTTTCCCTTTGGCTCTAGCATCCAAGCCATCCATAACTGGGCGGATGCCATCCTTGTAAACGTCCTGTACAACGCCCTTGGCGAATGTTGCTATCGGCGTTACCAGATTGCCGCCAGTACCAACCTCTTGCCATGCGAGTCCACGCTCCGACCTGGGATAACGGAAGTTCGTCGAGTTAGACAGGCGTTCTGCCGCCATCAGTGCGGCGGCTTTGTTATCCCCTTCTGACGCAAGGCGAGCTAACTCCAACTGTTCTGGACGTGGAGCGAACACGGCACCTGTCAACTTAAGGAATCGTTGCCAGTTCTTTTCGCTTGGGTTTTTGTTGAATCTGTCGAGGGCCTGTCTGCCGGTATCATATCCGTACAGGAATGCTTCAAGTCTATTCTGTGTGTCAGAGAACGAATATCCCTTAGACATGCGGTCCATAAAGCCCATGAAGCCACGCATAGGAGCCCACTCTTGCAAATCTTGGAATAGATAATGCTGACGTGCCGCATCAAGCGATGTCATGTACCGCGCTGCAAACTCTCGCACTTCTGGATCGGGAAACATTTGGGAAATGATCTTGCTTGTTGATCCATACCTGCGCCATGCGGAATACATCTTTGGCAGGTTGCGCCAGAAAAGCGGGTCGCGGGGGGAAAATACCTTTGGCAGCGTAAATGCCGTGTTCTGTAGTCTGTTTCGACCATACCAGCGAGCCAACGCTTGCGGAATACGCACACGGAAAAACTGCCGCATTCCCGTGGTCCATGCCGCCTGGACTGGTCCAAGCTCTTTGTGCACACCGTACATATTGTCAAAGTACCGTCCGACAATTCCTTCCTGGATATTGGCCTCGTTGAGCATTGCTTTAAGATCATCCAGATGCGGCTCTAACCGCTGAATGCTTTGCGTCTTTGTCACATAGCGATAGAATGCGCCAAGTAGCGGATTGTCGGGATCATATTCGGGCCGTTCAACCGTGCGTGTCTTTGTGAAGCCACGTCCAAACCCGCGCTTGAGAATCTGGCCAATGTTTGCCATGCCGCGCTTCCGGCGAGTAGGGGCATAGTTCTCACGTACCCCAAACGCCGCATCGTCAAGCCACTTATCATAAGCCTCTGCACCCTGCTCTTCCAAGACGCGCTTGCCATCTTCCATCAACGCACGCATTTGCGTTTTGTTACCTGCCGGAAGTTCTCCTGTCCGTATATATCGCTGATGGCGTTCCCGCTTGACAAGGGTTTCTTGAGACTCAAAATACTCGTTCATCCTATCAGCCACAATGCGCTCGGCTGGGCGCAGATCTGGCGGGGGAGTTCCGGTGATCTGGTATTGGAAGATACGACTACATGCTGCTTCATCGCGGTGTAACCGCTCTGCCGTTAGGTCCGTGCCCATAAAGAGATTTTTGACAATACGGCCCGAATCATACATTATATCTCGGTGCACTTTCCGAACGGCATTATGCTTGCGGCCTATGGGGAAGCCGGTCTGCTCTTCGGCGTCATACATTGTCCGGTCAATGTCCCAAATGGCCGCAGCGCGTCCTCCCTTCCCTCCAAAACTAATCTCCTCACTAGGCCGCGCCGTGCGTTCCATCTGTACTGTCACGTCCTGGGCGAAACGATACAACGTCGGATGTGTTTCCTTGTCAATGTCTAGGGCGCTGGGCAGTTCAGCGTCTACCTTGGCCATCGTCGGCATCGTCTTGGCGTATTTGACTTGATTCCCATATTTCCCAAGATAGTCGATGTAAGCAGATGCCTCTCCGATGGTGAAGTCTTTGGTGGTGATCGTTCGGCCACGAGTAAATGCTCTGCGTAGCGTTTGCGCCATGTCTTTCGAGAGTTCCAGCTTGCGCTCCATGGCATGCAGTTTTTTGCTTTGCTTGGCTGTACGCTTCGGGGCATCTACATTGAATCCACCATTTTGCTTGAGCAGGCGATGAACATCACTAGCCGTATGTGCGAGGCTGGTGGTTCGCATCTCATGAGCCACAAAGGGATTCAGCTTACGATCTGCGGGTTCGGGCTCAACTTGCTGTCGCAAGCACGTAGGTATCTGTGCTTTGAGAGCAGCACCTAGGCGAGCGATATCTGCCTCTGGCACTTTTCCGCGCAGCGTGCTTAGTGCCTTTCGCGTTGAAGGCTCATATCGCGTACCAGAAGACGCTATCACATCAGAAATGAACGTGGGTAGAGCATTGGCGAGAAACAGCTTGGTGGTATCCTCTGGCTTGCCAGACACCTTGGCCTGTTGCTGAGCCTGTCGCCATGCGTCTGGATAGGCTCCCGTGACTACGGATAGCATGGTATTCAGCCCAAGATCGGCTAGCACTGGCACGTACTTGACGAAGCGTGCTGCAATAGGGGTAGACATGAACGCCGTCGTGGACATGCCTGCCCGTAGTCTGTCGGCACTATTGCCGCGAGTCGTGAGAAAGCTGTACACGCCACGCAAAACGGCATTCCCCAATACCGCCTTTGCACCACCAGCTTCTAGACCAGGAATTGCGAGTGCAGCACCGGGCTTAACGCCAAGCTGTGCTAGCGTCTGCTTGCCAAGTACGCGAAAGCTCGCCTGGTTTGGTGCTGTGCCCTTGATAAGCCCACCCATCATCATCATTTGAAGCAGCCCAGTCATTACGTCTAGGCCACCTTCTGTTATCACCTGTGCGGCTACTCCCTTTGTATCGCCACGTTGCAGCTTGCTGTTCAATCGCTCTTGGAAATCCTCCTCCAGGGCCGTTTCAATCTGGAATGGTTCCCTGAAATTCTCCGCCGTCTGGTCTATGACTTTGCTAATCCAGTTGTCGCCGAACACGAATTGCAAGCCCTTGGCCATCGGTTTCAGCATGTAGTCAGCTTCTAGTTGGGCGATTGCACTGACTGGCTTGACAAGTGCAGTAGTCGCCAATCGCGTTGGGCCACGCCATGCGCCTGCTGCTCCTAACTCTTCCGCGAAGGATGGCGCTTCAGGAATCCCCTCCCGCTGCATCCTGCCCCGTGCGTGTAGTTGTGCCGCTCGTTGCTTGCGGATACGCTCTTTCTCGGCCTCTTGCGGGGCGATAGCCTGACGGACGGCAGTGACAACAGGACGTTCTTCCGGTGCAGGCTCTGTGAGTTCTTTCCAGATGTCTTGTGCTGCTCGCTGTTCCTTGGGAGCGACCTTGCGCGGCTCCGCTGTTTCCGTCGTCAACTCACGCCAAATGTCTTGCGCTGGCGTAGCTGTCGCTGCTTCCTGGGCTGTCTCTTGCCAGACTGCGCGAGCCTCTTCACGAGCAAATGGATCGCTTGTCGGCATTCCTTCGCCCGTCAATTCCCGCCATATATCTTGTGCTGCCGTCTCAGGCATTTCGACTTACTCTATGTCGCTGTCGTCTGTCCCTCGACCTGGGCTCGCATCTCATTGTATGAGTCAATGGCTTCGCCTTCGGTCTTCCCCGTGCGTTCCATAAACCGCTCGACAAAGGTGTCACGGTCTGGCAACTTGCGCCCTTGGGGAGCGCCCGGTGGCGGCAGTGTTTTGGCCTGCGTTTGCATTGCTTGTTCAAGCGTTGCGGACTGCTGCTCAGCGCGCAACGCCATAGCGCTCAAAATAGGCATAAGCTGTTCGGCCTGATCTCGGGACAACATGCCGATATTCTGCATCATGGTGTTTACTGCGTTGACATTGTTGGCATGAGATTCGACCATCGGAGCGAGACGTTGGGCCTCTGCCGCTTGCTGAGAACCTGTTACTCGAGCCCAAGCATCAAGTTGAGCCCTATAGTTCTGCATCTTCTCGCTCTCTGCCGCTATGCGTTCTTGTGCCTCAACTGCGTATTGCTGCGATTGCGTCGTCAATAGGCCAATGTACTTCTGCGCCTCAGTGCTTAGCTCACCGACTTTAACTTGCGCTTCTGCCTGAACTTCCATGCCTTTGCGCTGCGCTTCCTCCTGCGTTTCTCGCCACTCCTTCTCTATCTCTGCGCCTCGCACTGCGGCAGCTCCTCTTTCCTGCGCGGCACCTAGACCGGCCTCGCGCATTCCAAGGCGTTTTTCCCGTGCTTCAACTTTGCGTGTCTCAGCCTCAGTCCCTACAATGTCCCTCTGCAACTCGCGTCCTGCCGCCTGCTCGCGGCCAGCACGTTCGACTCCCATTGCTTCAATAAGCGCCTTGCGGCCCGTGACAGGGCCGATGCCAGTAGTCGTTTTGCCTTCTCGCATAATGCGATGAATCTCGGCAGATTCTCCTGCACTAAGTGGGGCTCTCGGAATCGGAGCACCAGCAGCAGTTTTCTCCGGGACATAAGCCCGTGCTTTGCCACCACGTATGCTTTCCAAGATAGCTTGTCGTGCCCCTGGCCTTGCACCAGCAGGCGGTTCTCCCGGCGGGCCAGCCGGACGGGCAGGTGCAACATATCTCGGAGCTAGCGGTCCAACAGGTTCTTCACGTCGTCGTCTTGCCATTGTCTTCTCCTATTCGTGATACAGAAAATTGGTGGACCAGTCGGCCACGAACCACACGTCATCCACGGTCCAGCCTTCGCTTATCTCGTCACCGTCATCGGGCTCATCGCACCATGCGGGTTGAGCGCAATCGCCTATGTAGTCTGTGCCAGGCACCTCTCCTGAGTAGACCGCTCCTACATGCACCCAGTTTGTTTCCAAGACCCCATCGCCGTTGGCGTTCCAGACATTGCTGTTCGCCGTGCTGTACGTCTCATCGTCGCCACCAGCCGTAGACCACACTGGAGCATAGGCATTATGGTTCACCTTGTTGTGCCAGTTCGTCGGAGCGCGATACTGTGCCTTGTAACTATACAAAGCTGCATAGTAGTCGCCACCGTCTCGCTTTCCGAAGCTGTACTTGCACGGATAGCTATACGCTTCGGCCCAGGCGCCACCAATCGGAAACTGAACGAAGAGATTCGTCACGTATTGCTGCTGCCATTCCGCTTCTGCCGAAGTCTTTGCGTCTGCCCAGTTCGCACAGTTCGTGCCCTGTCCCCACCATTTCTCCCAGCGACATTGATAGCCTGGCGTATCTATTCCCTCATGTGCCTTCACGCCGCATTCCATCTTGCTGATAATGGGCTTCAGCGGAGGCCAGCCGTAGGCATTGATCGTGAAGTCTCCGGCGCAGTACTCGTTCGTGGAGTTCGCCAGCATTGCCGCAATAGTGCCTGCGGACATCCCGCTCTCATGAATAGTGTTTGTGGTGTAGGGAATGCCGCTGAGACCCCAATATGGCGCAGGTGCCCCGTAGACGTACGTCGGTGGCGTCCCACCGGCAAGATAGACGTAATTACTCGGTATCAATGCGAAGTTGCTCACAATCCAGGACTGATTTCCATCGTACATATTCCCCCAGTTAAGCCGCTTGTTGAAGGCTACTGAGTTCGTTTTCTCCAAGCCATCTATGATGTTCGTGAGTTGTTCCTTGCTCAGCCATCCGCCCTTTGTCGCCGTTGTGTCGGGTGCAATATCTCGCACCAACTGGCCAATGTTGCCACGAAAAGTGAGATATGCAGTGATGTCACCGGCTTCGCTTGCCGCAAGATTCGGAACATGAAAGAAGTTCGCCCGTGTATCCCAGTAATTCGTGTGGCTCCTTGGGAACTTGTTCGTGATCCCGATGGCCGTGCACCGCTCGACAAGCGATGAGTACACCTGCACGCTCCACGGAACCTGGTTCGTGTTCCACTGGTCCTGCCACATCCAATAGGTATCCGTAGCACTCGGCCAGTTCGTCAGCGCATCCAGCGTCGTCCAGTTCGTGTCCCATTGCGCTTTGGCTGTACTGGCGAGCATCATCGCACCTAGTATCAGTTTACCCAGACCAGTTGATTTCAAACGACCACCTGCGTTCGATCCCGTTCGCTGGTATCACTTTGTTCGTATCGTCCCAGTTGATATCCGCTATCGGCCACACCTTCACGGTCGCACTACCTGCTGGCATTGTCGGCAAAGTCTCAGGGGTCCCGCCACCTGCCTCAATCACCTTGAACGTCCATGTGGCATTGCCGTAGTCCAGCTCCATGTAGAAGCGTGCCGCCTTCGTGATCGCCTGTGCTGTATCCCATGCCAAGTTGCCTGAGCCGCCCATGCCCGTGCCCAGTGTAATAGTTTGCTGCACATTGTTGATTCTCAGATAGCCTGTCTCAAACTGGACGTACTGTGTGTCGGCTGCTGGCGAGGCAATACTCGTTGTGCTGCACCAGTAGGGGACGTTGACCATGTTGACAGACGGACTGCCGAGAAGAAATACCTCGTCTCCTTGCCGGAATGCCTGGATGTATTGATTGTCTGCTCGTATGGCATAAATCGGACTATCATGCAATCCTGTCAATGATTCTGCGCCAACAGGATATACCATCGCGCCAAGACCTGATACTTCCTGACGAAGCGATTCTATGTCTGTCGCCGCAAGGCTCTCATTGTCTTGACTAGCACCGAGAGAAACATCGCCTTCTTTTGGCTTATCGCTTTGATCATTTGCGATCATGTTGTCGTCGTGCTCGGGTCAGTATCTGGCCAGGCAGTACCAAGCCAGCTTCCTATCTGGGTGTAGCTCCAGCGTTCGGCGTAAAAATTTCCATTCTGAAGGCGCTTCATAAAGCTACCTGTGCCTGAGCCACTTCCGCTATTGTCGAGATGATTCTTCGCGCTGCTCTCAGAACTCGTGTACAGGCATGCTCTCACCAAGACATATTCCCTAAATTCATATCCGAGCCCATTCGCCGCGCCCGACGCTGGCCTTGTCTGCTTTATCACGTTGTAGAGCGTGAAGCTGGCATTATCTGGCAACCCAGCGCCAAGATGAATGCTTGGCGTCATCCCCGTAACGCGCACGGTGTTTGTGCCATCGTCATGGCGCTCTCGGGTGTGCTTATAGAAGGCCAATCCATCCGGCGTGTACGTGCTATCAGTAGACGCCATAATGGTATTGGCGTCAGTGTCAGAGATGTCTCTATATTCCTGAGCCTTGGTGGCCTCATATCGTCCAACAGCAGCCTGCTCCATGACCGTGATATCTGTGCCTGCGCCTTGAGATGCCTGGGCTGTGTCCGCCGTCGGTGTTTGCAAGAGTGGCCGCGTCAGCCATTGGCGTATCGTCGCGCTACCATCATCGGCATCCTGGATGTAGACGAACGAGTTGATCCAGTTATCGCCATCCGTGGCTTGCCCGTCGACCTTCGGGGTGTTGATAGAAGAGACTCCGTTCAGGGCGTCCTTCAGTGTCTCTGCTTGGCTGCGGTCAACATGATCCCAGTATCGAAGGATGAGGTCCGTATGTCCCTGGTCGGCTATGCGAACGCGCTCGGCCTTTGCCGTATTATTGAGTCCGGTTCTTTGGTCTGCGGCAGTCGCCCCGAAGTCCGTTGCTTGCCACCACTTGTTTGCTCTCGCCATGCTATACCCCGTACTCTGCCAACACGTCTATCTGGTTGATGTACAGTCCACTCGGCATGCTGGTGATCCTTATGGCCCACCGCTCCTGGTCGCCCGTCCCGTGTTCCGTGCCGAATTGGCACTTAGAGTGATACTCGTTCTCATAGCGGACATTGTATTCCTCGGCAGGATACCAGTTCTTGCCGTCTTCCTTCATGATCTGGTACTTGATGCGCTTGTTGTCGGCTGTCGTGGAGTGCTCCACATGGAACCGAAGCATGGTCACACGCACGTTCTCGTCACGCTTGTCACTCCGCAGCGTCTTACTTGTCCACCTAAAGCCGCTAGTCGTGTAGTCGTACAACCCGCCATCATTCAGATCCACGACGTACTTCAATGTCCCGTCGTCAGCTATCACGCGACGCTTCACGCAGTCTATGCCGCTGCTATTCGTCCCGTCCAAATGCGCTCCGGTGAAGTTGCCGATGTTGTTCCGGATCGGCTGTGTCCATTCCTTGATCTGCCTGCCGTCGAACGAGAAGAAGCCCTTGGCGTTATTCCAGAAGACGCTCCCCTCAAACGTGCAGACATCCGTCGTGTCGCCTGTCGCCACTCCCCCAGTCGAATCGGACTGGGCTATCAGGGTACGCACAAAGTTCCCGCGAGGATCTATAGCGTTCGGCACCAGATACAGCGAGTCGGACTTGAACCCCACGGCGTAGTTGCCAGCAAAGGCGAGCTTGTTCAGATTGCCAGTTGTATCGTCGCATAGTATCTCCGGAAAGCCCTGCGTAAAGAGATCCGTCCCGTAGCCGGGGGCGAAGTAGTAGATGATGTTGCTGCGGTGTGTGGAGTCGCCTAGCGCCCAACTGCGGTCGTAAGCATGCGACCAGTCGTAGTTGGCGACAGTCATCCCCAGAGGCGTGTGGTCAGTGGTAGGGTCCGCCATAGAGTAGGACGGCGGCGCGGTCCCAGTAGGCAGGCTCCCCGCGTATAGAGAGCCTGGACGATCAAGCCCAAGCCCGTATGCGTCCGGTGTTTGGCCGTCGTCAAGTTTATCCGGCGGTACGTCCTTGACGAGCGTCGCCGGGAACTTCGACGCCAGTGGAGTCCACTGTCCCATAGCCTAGCCTCCAGCTAGTCAATCGCGCCTCGTCCAAGCGTATCCTGTCCATCGCTCGTCTGCGTGTCGTGATGCAGCTCCATGACGTAGAGGTCAAGCGCCCCAATATCTCGCGACGTGCCCTCAAATCGCCGTCTCGCCGTCTCAACGTCAAAGGGCTGGTTCGGACCACTCTGCCTAGGCTTGTAGCCCCTCAGCATGAGATAGTAGTCCGTTCCAGCATCCAGGACGTGCTCGTAGTCTTCCGAGAAAGATATGTCGCTCTTTGCGTTAGATACAGTAGGACGGGTCGAGGTGTTATTGGCATGAAGCCAGATATGCCTCAGCGCGTCCGTTACCGCGTCATAGTAATCTTCCAGGAAGTTTTCTTCCGTAGCACCACGTCCAAACTTACGCCGCATCCGCTCGAAAAAGGCTGTTCCGTTTATGTCCGCCATGACGGGCTCACTTCTCGATCACAAACAACACTTCTACAGTGGCTGCATTCGTATTCGAGTCATATGCTCGCAATTCCACGTTGTCGCCAACAAGGGGCAGCATGCTCAGCGTATTCGTCGCTGGACCTATCATTGTTCCGCTACTGTCGTGTCCATAGAAGCGCGGGAACAACCATCCCGTATCAGCCGTCACATCGTCAGCCGTGTACAACGTCTGCTCGCCACCCGTTTCGCCCGTGGTTGTCACGATGTCGATGTCAATGTCCGGTGAGCCTACGCTACCAAGGTCAACGGCTATGGCATACAGATAGCCGTAGACGTGCTCCCTGCTAATCGCATTGCCAGACGTATTCGTCGCAACCAGACTAACACTCGAATCAGTCAGTGACCATGAGTCCATTTCGGCCCATGTACAGACCACTAGGCAGACGGCAAGCGGTACAAGCAAAAGCCATCCAAACCGTTTCATGTATTCCTCCTAGGGCGGGGAGCATTGAACTCCCCACCCAGGTTGGTTTGTTAGCGAAGAAGCTATTTCACACCCATTGCCATCCAGCCAACGTCTTTAGCAGCCGCTGCCTGACAGGCAAAGTTCGTGGTGGTAATGCTTGTAGCTTCACAGACCGTATCCACGCCAGCGTCTTCCTGATAAGTCAGAATGACTACCGGAGTACCACTGCTGAATGCCGTGGTGAACGTCACGGTTTGGCCATTCGTGCATGTACCAGATTCGATGGCATAGATCGTGGTCGCATCCTTCGATATGACCACATTCCGACTTGAGGACTCGATGTCGTCCGACGTAACCTTCAGCGCAGTGCCCATCGCCAATCCAGTAACAGCGTCGAGCTGTGCGGCTGTAGTCGCCGTTCCGTTTACTTGACTGGTGAAGATAAACGCAGCATCTTCGGTATTGGTCGTCTCGTCGATGATCTCGAACTGGATAGTTGCGTAATCAATCGCCTCAGCCGAATCGTTCTGCGCTCTGCACACAATCTCCATCTGATCGCCAGCGGACATGCTTCCGCTCGGATTTGTGGACTCAAGCCTCACAACGCCAAGCGTAGTGGCATCATCATCAAACGTGATGTCGATTGCCGCATCTGCCGTCGCATTGTCGATCTGCTCACCGTTCTTGAGCGTCACGATACCCTGGTTGTTAACAGCCAGCTTAGTGGCCAGTGTACCAGCCGAATCAATATCGGTTTGGTAAGACATCGTGCCGCCATCCTCAAACAGTAACGCAGTATCGTCACCGGCATCCGTTGAATTATCAGTCGTAGCTCTCAGCGTCACACTACCCGCCGTATCGTTGGGTGTCTTCAGCTCAAAGACCAAACTGGCATCATCGGACGCTACCGTAATGGTGTCGTCCGTGGTGTTGTTGTTAATCGTCTCGCCGCTATCCAATGTCACCAGCCCGTCTTTATCAATGCTCAGCTTAGTGGCCAACGTGCCCGCAGAATCGGCATCAGTCTGATAACTCATCGTGCCGCCATCTTCAAAGAAGAGGGCCATGTCGTCGCCTGCATCTGTGGAGTTATCAGAGATGGCCTTCAGCGTCACATTGCCAGCACTCGTCAGAGGCGATTTCATCTCAACGATCAATGCCGCGTCATCCGATGCAATCGTAACCGTGTCATCGGTTGTGCTGTTATCGACCGTCTCCCCATTCTTCAGGGTCATCAGGCCCTGGTTGCCAAGCGTCCACTTAGTGGCCAGTGTACCAGCCGAATCAATGTCCGTTTGGTAAGCAATCGTGCCACCATCCGCAGCCAACCACGCAGTGTCGTCACCGGCGTCCGTTGAGTTGTCGGTGGTCATTGCCAGCGTGACGCTACCCGCCGTAGTGTTAGGCGTCTTCAGCTCGAAGATCAGGCTCGCATCTCCAGAGGCAACCGTCACGGTGTCGTCAGTGGCCGAATTGTCAATGGTCTCGTCATTGGCCAGCGTGATCTTGCCTACTTGCAGATCCAGCCCATTAGCGCCATCCAACTGAGCAATGGTCGTCTCGGTGCCATCGACCTGCCCCTGGAAGATAAACGCGCTATCTTCCGTATTAGTCGTCTCGTCCAGAATCTTCAGTTGAAGCGTGATATAGTCGATTGCTTCAGCCGAATCGTTCTGTGCCCGAGCGATGATTTCGTAGAGATCGTTCGCCGCCATCGTCGCGCTGAGAGTAGAGCTGTCGATAATAAGCTGCCCTAGTATCGCGCCCGTATCTGCGAAGATGATCTCCACATCGCTATTGACATCATTACGGAGAATCTCGTCGTTCTCCATGATGTAGTCGCCAGCCGTCGCGTCAATGCCGGTCGTCCCGCTCACTTGCAGATTAGCGGCGATAATCACATCGCCACCGGCAGGCGTAATCGTCAAATCGGCAGGAGCCGTGATGTCTCCGCCATCAATGTCGATGTCGCCACTTGTCGTGAGATCACCCATGGACAATGCGCCACCGTTCAACGAGAGATCGGACGTGCCGTCATCATCCGTCGTGATGGCAAATACGCCAGCGTTCCCCGCGGCATCATCCAACGACCACAGAGTCCGCGCCCCGGCATACACGCTAATGCTAAGCGCGATCATGAGGAGCAATCCAATTCCCGCAACCAGTCGCACGCTCACCTGCCCTTTGTCCTTCCCAATCACGCCATCCCTGTTAATGTCGATGCCCAAAATCCGCTCAAGCGCAATCGTGATCTTGCGAATCACGCCCCACGCCTGTTCCAGATCCTTAGCCGACGCTACGCCGGACACTTTGGTCTCGGTGCTTACATCCTTGTCGGATGCCTTCGTCTTCTTTTCGCTCATCTCATTCTCCTTTGCGCCAGGGGGATGGAATGAACCATCCCCCTGACAGTGTTTCCATTAACCCGTTGAACCACGCAGGTTCTTGACCACGTTGAAGGAGTAATCAAAGGCCACCTTCAGATAGCGGCCCCAGATAATCCCAGCGGTCAATTCGCCAGCCGGAAGTGGACGCACAGAGAGAGGATATCTCTCGCCGTAATACAGTCCAGCCTCCGCAGGTTCGGTATGGTCGCCCCAGCAGAACCAGTCGTTCGTGCCGGTGAACCAGTCGCACACCTGAATGTCGAACGTGTTCTGCAACCAGTTAGGCTGATTCAGAGCGTTCTCTGGCATCTTCTCCGCTTTGCGGATCTCGATAGCCTTCTGCTCCAGGTCAGGCGGAACAAGTAGCCGCATGAGCTTGATCGGGTCGCGATGACCCTTATCATTGGTGCTCTTGCGGAAGTTCACCCGAGCCGTAGACAGTCTCCCATGAGTCAGTGCACCAGTATCCAGGTTATCCCACGTTCCTGCTGAGGGATCTCGATACGGATGTCCTGTATCGAGGAGATACATTCCATCTCCACCCGTGTAAGTGGCAAACGCGTTGTTGAAGAGGTCCGCGAGTGCGTACTGCTTCTGGCGCAAGCCACCTTTCATCAGACCAGCCATCATTTGCATCACGCGTCCGAACCGGTCCATTTCCTGCATGTCCTCTGTAACTTTGAGGGACTGCCGGTAGTTGACAGGGGTCAGCGTGATATCCCATCCGGGAGCGACGTGACTGACAGGCAGATCATCAATATCTTCACTCTTGACAGGCAGATCAGCGATGCTGCTCACGTCTGCGATCTTGATGGTGCTGTCTTTCTTGTCGCCACGGGTCGTATACAGATCGTCCAACTGGATCTTTACACGGTCTGCCGTAATCTCTACGGCATCCATTTCCTTGTCCAGTAGGTCGGTGTATACGCGTCGTTCGAGTGCGCCAGGCTGGGCATACCAGTTAGTCAAGGCGCTTGCAGATGCAGTAGTAGGCATTGTTTATTCCTCCTTATGCTTCAAGCGCCGCCGTCAGCACATAGAACTTGCACTTGCCCGGCGAATCCGTGGAGCTGTTCTTGAACGGTTCATAGTCCCACGCAACGTCCGTGATGACTACAGCGTCATGCCCGGTGTCAGACACATCAATCATGTGCTGATTAGACGACACCGTAAGCGCATAAGGAATGTTTTTATTCGTTCGCGCTACGGCTGCGTCCGACGTTGCACTGCACGTATAGCCCTCGAATATGACGGAGCTTGACGGAATCACGCCAACCCACACGTCAGAACTTGAGGTGCTAGCGGTTTGATCCTGCATGAACTGTCCGTCGATATTCACGCCATCGTTTGCGACTGGACTATATGCGCCGGATGTCGCATAACAGAACTCTCCAGCCTTCCACGTCTGCGTATCAGTCGCCCGATGACTCTGTACGTTCAGCTTACCATGCACCACCTTGGGGTTTCCCTTTGCAGAGATAGCCACGGTTAGCCTCCTTTACTCTCGATTGGGAACGCGGCCTCCTCGTCTCCCTTGGCCTTTTCCCATTGTTTTTGCATTGTAGAATCCGACATGGCGCTGGCCATATCCGCGCTCAATGCTTCGGTGTTTGCTAGGTCTTTCTCCGTATGGAACGGAAGTCGATCCGAGGACTCCTTCCCGACTGCTTTGCGTTCCGCAAGCCAGATCTCATACGGGATTTTCATGGCTGGGTCATTCTCGTCCTGCGCCACTTCTTTGTGGTCATCGACGATAGGTTCCCATCCGCGTGCGATCTCTTGATCCCAATCCCGCCTGTCCTTATAGCGCGCCACAACATCCGGAGGCTTGTATCCCGATGGTACGGGCTTATCTCTCCGAGGTGGCGGTACAATTTTTCCGTCTGCGTCACGCCAGAAGGCTTCAGGGCAAAACCTCATCAGCTTTTCTTTGCCCGCGTCAACTGCCGTATCTCCCAGTCCGACCTGAATCCCATGAGCCGTCTTGCGTTTCCGGATGATCTCCAGTTTCCGCAACTGCTCACGTCGCGCCTTCGCGATGTCCTCTTGCAGATACGCTTGTTCTTGGGCATGTATATCCGATGTAGACACCTTCCGCCTCACTGACTCACCCTGTGGTCCCCGTCGTCCACTTCTCGCGATTGGTGTGGCGACTTCTGCGCTCATTAACTAGCCCTCCGTGCACGCTTCCTGCGTTCGATGTCCCGACGTTGCATTTCCTTGATGCCAGCTTCGTCAAGCCCGCCTAGGCCCGTCGCACGCATATGTGCGTTAATGACGGCCAGTTGCTTTTCATCTAGGCTTGACTCTGGTTCTTCTTCCACCAACCGTTTGGTACTGGGCACTCCTGGGGGTGTCTGGGCTGGTGCATTCTTCGGCGGACGCGAGGCGTCCAGCTTATCCAAGACGCGCATAGCGATTTCTCGATCATTGATGCCCATCTCCTGCATGAGCGTATCGACTTCTTTCTTGCGTGCCAGATAGCTCGGATCACGATCCCGGATTTCTGCGAGAAACTCTTGCCGGAGTTCTTCTCGCTGTTTCTTAATCCGCTCCTCAACCCGCGCCGCATACCGTTCCATTGCATCAAGCGCAACCGTCGGATCGTCAGCCGCTCGCTCCTTGAGTTCTTGCCACTCTTTGTCGAGCTTCTCTTGTTCGCGGCTGCCTTCATCTGTTGCACCGAGTTTCTTGGAGAGACGGGTCTGCTCAAGTTCCAGTTCCAATATCTTGGACTGTTGTCTGAGTTGCCCGAGTTCCTCTCCCTGCTTGCCAATGAGCTTTTGCGCCTCATCGTACATCTTCTGCACGTCGGGCGCTTGCTCGCCACTCTCCCGTTCCTGTTCGGCGCTCCCCGCACCCTCTGCGGACACCGACGCAGCGTCTTCGCTCACTTGCTCAGTTGCTACGATTTCTTCTGCCATCTCTGGCATTGTTGCCTCCTAGCGGACCCTCCCAGGCTACCCGCATAAAACAAAAACCAGGAATCGGGACCGATGCGTGAACCAGGAAAAACACACACCGGCTACCCTTCATCCTGGTTTAGATTAGTGGTCGATCAATCTTGTTCGTCGATGATGTTATTGAGGGTGTCCTTCACCTCCTTTTCGAGTGCTAGCAATTCGTCAAGTACCTGGTTGACGCCGATATTCCTCCGATGCTGAAAGTCTGAACAAGTCGGAGACAGTGTTGATCTCTGAACCTCTTGCTGATATTGCGACAGCACCACCATAAGAGCTGGCCATTGTGCCGCCTCGATCAGATGGCCCAACTCTACCAGCCGTCGTGCTGGCACTTCGATCCGTCCTTCAAGGATCGGATATAGCCGCTCTGCCATTATGCTGGCCCTGCCTGTCCGAGATCTCCGTATCCTGCCGCAAGTTGATCGCCACTCTCTTCGCCCGGTGTCTGAGCCGCAGTTTCTGGCTGGAGCGCCGATTGCGCAGGAGTGGCGGCCATAGCCTGTTCCTTCATCTGTTCCGTGAGCTGTATGTGCAACTTGAGCATTGATAACTTTTCGTTGTTCTGATCCTCTTTGGGCATTTGCCCATAGAGCGCCTCGGCGGCATGATGCCGCGAAAGATGCACATCGTTATCTTCACCCTGACTCGGATACTCCATCGTGCCCTGATAAAGCATCATTGCGTTCTCTTCGTCGGCGTGATGCTCTGCATCATAGTCGCCATCGAATGGAAGCACCGCAGGGATATTGTCAACGATCTTTCGGTCTTCAAGTAGTTGACGATAAATCATAAGACGCTGTTTTCGCCCGATGTCCTTCGCCATAAACGGGAAGATCACCTGCAAGAACTTGTCTTGCTCTGCACGCCGTGTCACGTCCGATTCAAAGTGGTCAACGCAGGTAACGCGAGTGCGTAGCGGCCCATACAATTCCGCAGGTCGTATCTCGACATTCTCGCCTTGGCGTGTCACCGTCACAATACGCTTCGGATCGCCATAAAAGCGCCATAGCCGCCTGTACATACTCGCCATCCACGGGAATACCTGATCCGCCATGTAGCGTGTATCCTCCGTGATCGGCTTCAAGCCTTGCTCTAGAGCCTGTTTCTCGCCAGTAGCCGATACACGCGCTCTCGCCATGCCCATGACGGGCGGTGTCGTGTGCAGCGCATCGTCCATCTCGCGTCCGATATCGGAGAGGCTTTGGAGAATCGGCGACGTTGCGTCTAAGATCGGAGCCGGTTTGACTTCGCGTCCAGGCTTGATGTACGTCGTGATATTACCTTCCATTTGTCGGCCCTGCGATAGAATAGATCCGGCCTCAGCCAAGTAAGGCACGTTGACGAGCCTATCCCGCATATCGTATAGCTGATTCTTGGTCGTGTAATGCTCCCAATAGAGTGAGGCGATAAGCTCTGCCGATCCCATGTGCAAGGCACCCTTGTCGTCCCGCATCTCGTGCATGAGCTTGTACATCGAGATCCCGGCCAAGTCTCTACGCTTGCGCAGCATGACACACACCGCGTCGGTCTCGCCCAATTCCCCGCCGAATATCCCTTCCCACCATTCCGTTGCGGGCGTTTTCTTCTCATCCCATACGCCGTCATCATTGATCGGCGCACGCAGGAATACCCGTTTCATCTTGAAGGCCCCGGTCGCGTCCTCGTCGCTTTCCTCATCCGCGTTTTCGGCGCGATGCCGCAATGTCTCGTTGTCTCCCTCGTTGACATAGAGATGCTTGGTCTTCAGTTTGTCGAGATTCGTATAGCCGTTCTTTATCCGGGCCTGCTCCATCAGCTCAGGCATGATCGCGTTGAACTTCTCAATGGTGCATACCCACCGTTCTTCGTCGTCAACCAGGTTGTCAAAATAGAAGTCTTTGATGTCCACCAAGCGCAACGTGGGATGATCTGCGATGATCTCTTCCTTGTCCTTGAAGTCGTAGGCGGTCGGAATACCGTTCTCATCGTAATCCGTCGCTACGCGGTCAGGGATCATGCGCTTGCGACGATCCCACTCTATCGCCATCACTTGCAGGCTGTTCTTGCCGCAGAATAGCAGGGCGTCCTTCAGCTTCGCAGGCACGCCGTCCATCGACCATGTTAGCTCATTCAGCAGATTGTGATAGTCGGCGACACGCTGTCCCTCGTTCTCGGTGTACTCGTCTGTTCCCGGCAATGGCTCCTCGCGGAACGGCATCTTGCCTTCCTGGAACATTATCATCGAGCGGTTGCTGGTGCGGACTGCCACACGCTGATGGAAGGCCGTGGACGCGACGTTCGATCTTGTCTTCTTCTCCGTGTCGCCATCCTCGTTGGTGTTGAGTTGGTCATTGCGCCGATAGGTGGCCGTGAGAGACGCTCGCCACATGGCATCCCATTCGTCCAGCTTCTCGTCAAAATCTTTTCTCGCGTTGCGGTTCTTGAACTTTCTAAGCCATGACGCAGAACGCTTGCGGAACTTGTTTACGGTCTCCTGGGCCTTCTTGCCTTTTCGGGCCGCGATGTTCTCCGGCGGATCTTGGTAGTATGGCTTCGCCTCTTGCTTCGGCTCGTCCATCTCGACCGGCACATCCACGACGGCAGACATAGCTTCTGTAAGCTCGATGACTTGTTCTTCACTCATGGCAGATCGCAATCACGGCTGATTCGTCAACATAGTATTCGTCTTTGTCCCATGGCGTTCGCTTCGTGTCCTCGTCTATCTCTGGGACGAGCACGCGGTCACCTTTCTTCAGGGGGTTATTGAGCGCAGCCGGATAGCCGCGCTTCTTGCGGTCTTTCTTCGGCATCCTGCGTGGCTTTCCACAGCGAGCGCCAACCGCAATCACTTCGCATTCGAGCGTGTCGTCGATGTTCTTGTCTGGCTTATACAACGTGACATCGCGGCCAGCATTGTCCTTGAAATGCACGTCAAGCGGGGCGGCGCAGTGGTGGACTAGAAGCCAATGGCCGGGCAGAAAAGCGAGGAGAGGCTCATCGCCGTCATTGATAGGCGGGATGGCAAATAGAGACTGGTTCTCTTCCATGCTAGCTAGGTCTAGCACAGACTGACAGGCTTGTCAAGACAAAAATGGACAGGAATGGACAATAGGGGACAAGTGGCGCATTAGTAGCGCGATTTTCCACTTATTGCGCTGTTCTCAAGCCTCATGTTCCATGCGTCAGCCATGTCGCCAACGCGCCCGTATGATCCAGACGGGTTACACTCCAGGGGGCACATTGACTTGTGCCGTCCATACCACTCAAACCCGCCGCCCAACTCAAGCACGCCCATGTCACAACCGCAAAACGGGCAGGGCTTGAGAACAACGGAGTGCAGGCGACTCCGGGTTCCGCGCTTTTTCTTCATATCAATCGTCCTTTCCCCGGAGCGCCTGACTCCGGGCGTTGGAGCGATGCTCCTCATTCCACAGCTTCCAGCAAGTCCGCGAGCAGAACCGCTGCCAGTGTCCGAACGTCTGGTTGGGCGTCGGCGGGTTCCATCGCGGCTTGAACGTCTCACGGCAGTACGGGCACTCACGCATGACCGGCTCAGTGGAAAACAGGCTACAGTCTGCCAAATAGTCCGTGTCGAGTTGCCATCGGCTTTTCATTGATCCGCTCCAACAAGCCGCCTGCACGCTACGTCGCTATCGCGCCGACCGTGAGGCTCGACGTTGGCATGACGACGGCTCCACCATTGCACAAGTGCGTTCGCCCCACAGTTCCAGCAGTATACGCACCGCGCCGCGCCGGATTCCACGCTGTAGCGCTCAGGTTTTTCGCCAGCAATGTGTACTGTCACCATGCGTTCTTCAACTTCTGACTCTCCGCAAAATGGACATGCCAACAAAGAGGTGGACGGCGACATGGAAACCGCGCTGACCTCCTCGGTTGATTCGTTGCGTTGTTCAGCGGTTTCCATGCGCGTCACCTCCAGCGTTCGGTGTAAAGAACACGCCGCCGCAGGCAGGATCATCGTCGTGCGAATAACCCTCCCATCCCGGCTTCTTGCAGCCGATCGTCAACCCTCGGTCAATTTCGTCTTGGCGTGGATTGAACTTGTGAACCCACACGCAATTCGAACACCGAACAATCGGGTCGAGCGTACCCGAAACCCGCACCTGCGTTGCCTCTGTAGTCATACGTCCTCCGAGCGGGTTTCGGGCCGCTCACCCGTAGCGTTCGGCTTCACCCTGCGCCAGTGGTCCGTGACCTCACAAAAGTGCATTTCAAACTCGTCGCCTTTTGACAAGGCCCCGCTGGGGTCTCGCACAAACAGACGTTGTTGATCCGTGATGTACCCGGTTACTACCAGCGGAAATTCGTCGTGTCCGTTCTGATTCACGATGTCCCCAATGTCATACGGGAACTCCTCTCGGATTGTTTTCCGGGCCCGCTTGCATTCGCACGTCATTTGCTACCTCCATCTTGCCGAACAATCGCGTCCAGCATATTGTCGCTTCGCGCCAAATGCTGACGCGGAGCGTTCTGTGTACTACTCACCCGTGCCCTCGCGCACCCGCTTCCACGGCTTGCCGCACCCGTCGCACACCGGTCCTGGGTGAAACGTCACCGTCACGGTGATTGTGTTGTTCTTGCCTTCGCGTTGCTGAAACGTGAATCCCGGTCGCATGGCCGTCGTGTTGCACTTGCAGTCCTTCGCCCATTCAATAATCATCGGTCAATCCTCCACAGAACAAGAGCATTCAGGCGACGCTTGACAGCGCGCATGATGCTCGGCGTTCGGCAACCTTGTCCACTTCATCACTACGCCGTCTTCCGGCCACTCGAACTCGATCCGATGGCGGAGGCCGCAATCACAGCAGCCGTGGAATAGCAGTTTTGTCCCACGCAGGACATGCACGCCGACAATCCCATCCTCGCCGACACACACCGAGCGGCAGGGTTGCCCAACGAGCACGTCGAGCATATTCCGAGAAGGGGGCGGCTTCTCCGCTCGCCCACGCCCTGCGGATGGTTCTGAGGTGTCGCCAATGTTTCCTCGCGTTCGGTTCATCGTGCCCCCTTCTCGGACATGCTCACGTCAACGTTCGGTGCATCTGTATCTTGATTTTCAATCGTAATCCTGACGACCTCAAAATCGTCAGCATGTATTTCTGGATGAACCAATCTTGCAACCGATGCATCTGCCCATGTCGGAAACAATGGCGACCGAGGCATTTCCTCGCCCTTTTTTCGCAACCCAAAGCATCGCACCGAACAAGCGGATGGAGGCGGCGATGAAGGGCGGACAACTTTCTCATTACAGGCTGGAGAGCAAATGCCTTGCTCGTAGTAATCCTTCACGCCATACATCATCTGAACAGCCTGCACGGAATGCCATACGCCTTCAGAACGTACCGCAGTTTCTCCCTCGGCGTTTCGGCCACCTTCTTGTCGTGCATGTCTGCGCCCGTCGCTATGACCGCCTCAGCATCAGCGCACTGGAAGCAGCCTCCGAAGCGCGTCTCGACAGGATCGCCGCAAATCTGGCAACCCCTGCCAGGGCAACCGTCAGTGAACTCAATCGTCGAACAAGGGCTTCCACTCGCACCTTCGGAAGCCGCGTTTTCTTTTGTCTCTACGTTATCCATAATCCTATCCTTTCTCGTTGTGCTCGGCTTCCGAAGTCCGGTGAAGCCCGGCGTTGGCGGCACGCAGTTCGCGATACGCCCGTGCCGCCGATTCTACCGCTTCCATCGTCTCGCACCAGTCGGAATGGTCAACGCTGCACGCTGCGGCCTTGGCGTGTTTGTCGCACGCATCCGCGAGGGCGTCGACAGCAGCCAACAAAGCCTTCGAGCGCGACTGGCGAGAAGCCGCCCGCTCCAACACTCCATTGTTTTCTAAGGTCTTTACATGAAAGTCATCGCTCATTGGTGATTTTTTCTCGCCAGCGGCTCAAGGCTGGCGTTATGCGCCTGCGGCATTGGTCATGCCTTGCGTTCCCTGCGGTGTGTTGTCGTAGTCCTCACGGCGCACATTGAACTCTCCGGCGTACAGGCGCAGGCGGTATCGTGTCTCGCATAGCGCGCACACGATGTCGTCGCTGCTGTAGAGCGTCCATGTCTGATTCCCGCACTCACACGTATATACTTCTGGCATCGTCTCTCTCCTGTTGTCGGCGCATAACAATGAATTGGAGTGTGCGGATTGAGGGCTACAACATGAAGCGCCGCTTTCACGAGCGCTGTCGGTGTCCTGCCGCAAGGGCTGGTCTTGACGCTTGCCACCTTTCCCGCTGTCACGCTTCATGTTGAGCCTCATCCTTGTCGTTGGCAATACCATGCGCTTTGTGACTTTCTTTATCCTGGCGTTCAGTAGACCGTCTCTTGCCCGTACCGTATTGGGTCTATTGCAAGGCGACGCGCTTGCTTCCACTTAAACGCGCTCACCAGGTCTATCTCGCGCCCAAGGAACTTCGATAATGCCGCTTGTTCTAGCTCCATGTCGGCATCGTAATTGAAGAAGTGTGCCGCTAGCTCCGCTTCCGCCCCATACGTCAAGAAGTTCAGGAGATAGTATGTCCATGTCTTCAATGCCAGGCCATCGCCTTGGAGATACTTGTTCTTCTTCCGTTGACTCTCTATGCAGGATAGCGGATTCCGAATGCAGCAGATGTACTTCGCGTCTGGAAAGACCTGGGCATAGGCTTTGGTGAACCATATGATCTGCGGCTCCTTGCATCCCCAGTCTCCGTCGCTACAGGTCTCGCGGTATTCCCGATACTCCGTGAGCCGTTTCACAAAGTACTCGCTTGGATCGTATGTCATCGGATTATGATTCCGTTTCGCCGTACTGTAAATGCACTCGACCTGGTTCATCCCGTAGATGTCTGCGTCTTCGTGGGCCATCAGATTGTGGGTCCACATTGTAATGCCGGACTCGTGAAGTCTTTCGCTCAGAAATGTCGTGCCTGACCCGAATGATCCTACGATGATGACTATCATGGTTGTTCCGCCTCTTGTTCCAACACGTCGGCGATACGCTCAATAGCTTCACATTGCCGTTCAAGTAATTCTTCTTGCCTGCGCTCTGTTCTGGCTTTATCGACATTCGGCATAATCCAGGCGCAACCGCTCAGACTTAACAGGCATATCACAAGCACGAGACTAAGCACTTTACTCATCACTCCTCCTTATAGCTTCAAGAGGCGAACAAGGAAATGGAGAGGGACAAGTGATCCCGCGCCATTAGCAGAGCAGGGCGCGACTTCCCATGCCGAAGCCTCCGCACGCGCCCGATGGTGTTTGGTGTTGGGTTTCACTTGCCCCTCATTTCTGCGTTATCGTTTCCGAAACGAGATCATCGCCGACACATGCGATGCCCAAATCGCAACGACCGTCCACCAGCCGATACGGTTCGTTGCCGCCAGCCAGATTGTCAGTGGGATCGTCGCGAGTAAAGCTAGGTTGATTGTGAATATCTTCATGTTCTTGCCTCCCTATTGCGCTAGACGATGTTCGTGCATTTTCCTGCGCCAGAATGCTGAGTTCGCCGCCGGGGCTACAATTCCATCCCCGTCTGGCCAAAAATAGCGAATCTGCCCGCTCTCCCCCTGCACTTGAGTGTTGTCCAGAAAATGCAATGTCTCCGCGTCTGTCAAACTGTCTTTGACGTAGACGCAATTCCCGTTGATCGCGCCGATCACTTCCCATATTCTGCATGTGCAACTCATGTCGTTCCTTTCAACTCATCTGCGTGTTCAATAATTGGTAAAGCGTGCACGCGGTCTCCGGCTCACACGTCTGTCCTCGATGTCTCGTGGCTGCTTGTGGCCCATGTATGACGGGTCAAGTAGAACGATCCACTTCGCGCAACAGATCAAGTGGTCCTGCTGCGTGTCTAGCCGCTTGCCCTCTTGCAGCGTTTCAATCTCGTCGCGGAAATGTTTCAGCGTGTTGAAAACGTAGATGCGTGCAGCACCCGGCTTTTTTGTGACATAGTGTCGCCGATTCGGATTAACCTCAAACCAGTTGTTCAGGAGATCTAGCGCACCATCTCCTTCCGGCGTTCGGTTCTGCTTGCCAGATGCCTTGCGGCAGTAACAGCCATAGTCGTTGTAGAGTTGCCCAATCGTGAGCATTCCGCGATCCGATGGCGTGCCGAAGCTGCGGCTGTCAAGCACGCTGTCAAAGAACTCTTCGCCGCACATGATCTCCTCGAACGTAGTCCACGTTTCGCCTAGGCGGGGATCGTTGTCTGTCTTTAGGGCACGTCGCTTGTTCCCTGACACCTCAACGATGTTCGCCGCATTCTCCCCGACACTAAGACTCGTCGTGTAATACTCGCGATAGAAGAACAGATCGAAGTCGGGCGACACGGCTGCCCATAGCGCTGCTGTAGGCTTATTCTTGCCGTAGTCGATAGCGCGATACAGTGTCCAGTCCTTCGGGATCTCGAATGGGTCAATCCAGTGCATGGCGGGGTCCCACCTGTCGATGACCAAGCCGCCAACCATTTCCCATTCTGCGAACCAGCGTGCACGGCCTATCCGCTCCGCGTGCTTGTCATTGTTCTGCTTCGGAATGACCACGCCGCGTTCGTACTTCTCTTGCTTTGTCTTGCGATCTATGATCTCATCCGGCACATACCAGCCCGGCATCTGATAGACGGCGATACTGGTGCCCTTCATGTCGCGTCCGTCGTACATCTTCGTCTTGAGCCAGCCCCCGCCACCCGTGTCTGGGTTGCCCTCCTGTACGTGGCCTGTGAGCGTAGCGCATGTCTGTGGCTGATACACCGTTTCCCCATCCACTACGATGCGGCGCGTTGAGAGGCGCTCGAAGTATTCGTCCGCCATCTCCTCAGGCATCTGCTCGTCCCATTGTCCTCCGTCGAGCTGTTTCCCGCTAAGTGCTCTATGGTGCCACTGCGAGTACGAACAGAAATGAAACACTGTGCCACTAACGAGTAGGGGAGGCGCTTCCTGAATGTGTCCATGCCGCAACGTGTGCGCGATAGCGTAATGCCTTTTCTCAAGTTCATACTCCGGAATGAATGTCAGGTATTCGCGCCAGATGCGCTGCATCTTGTTCCACGAGTCTGCCGTTATCAGCCAGTCCTTTGGGCCGGTGTATGGAATGTGCTTGAGCCCATGATCTGTGAAACACATCCAGTCGGGATCACATTTCACGCAACGCACCAGCGAGAAGATCATGCCATGACAAGTGCCGCCACCCTGGCTCACTTTCAGGAACATCGTGAATGTCTGCTCAGTGTTGTTAATGAACTCTGCGCCAGTCGTTCCCGCACCGCAATGTGGTATCTTGTCGCGCTGGATGACGTTCCGCAAGACGCCCGATGGTTGCTTCACCATCGCCTTCAGCTTTGGTCCATGCGGCAGAAAGAACGAGAGCCGATTCTTCTGGTACTGATCCCACATCTCCCGTATCTCTTTTGCGGACTTGCGGTCGTCGGCCTTGCCTTCTTCGAGTTGCTTGATCCGCGCCTCGGTCGCGACGCGCCACTCACCCCGATACGGGAATTTGTAGATCTGAATCATGCGCGTTTCTTTTTCCGCCGATGCGGCTTCTGACCCGTCGCCTTTATGCACGTAGCATAAGCGGCAGATTTCTTAGTCTGCCCCTTCTTGCGCGGCGTGATCGTCCTCGCCACCTTTCGCACACATCTCATCAGTTTGTCTGGCACCATCGTCTTCCTCCATTCGCTGGAACTCGTACAGGTAGAGAAACTCGCCCGTGTCATCAGTTATCCGTGCTACAGGCGAATACACGGCAGTCCCGGCGTCTCCTGGCACACGCAACGTGTCTGTCAGAAACGAGCGTATCGCTGTTTTGGCTGGGGTCGTCATCACGTCCTACTCAACGTCCTGAACGTCTGTCTAAGTCTTCGCAACTTTTCCGACGTTAACGGCGCACCCGGCGCCAGATTGCCCCATCCGCAAATCTCACGCGCCTTCGATTCTAGATGTGGCGGGACCAGAAGAATGTGATCATGGCGCATGGACTCTGTTGAGATCTCTGGTTTTGGGACCTCTTTTTCTTGCGACCTAGCCACCAAGGGTGCCGCTACCGTTGCCGCCGCCCCAATGCCAAGCCTCTTCAAAAACGCTCGTCTGTTCATCTCTTACGTCCTCATCAACGCCTGGCCCGTGGCCGCCACGGTCAGCATGCCATCCTTCGTCATGAGCCCGCTTGCCACATGGCCCGCGTGTGTGTCCCAGTCCACATGCATATCTATCCCCGAATCTTTGGCCTTCTTTGAGAACACCAAGTCTTCTGGAACGGTGCAGCTCGCACTCAGCGTCTTGAACTCGAACCACGGCGATGGCATCAAGTCAAACACGCGAGCTTTCATGACCCATAGACTTCCGCCTATGCCGTCCACCTTCTGCAACCCTACCCCTTTTTCCGTTGCGACCTTCCATCCCCATTTCCCATCC
>Ga0272441_10003683_pt1 | contig 28859 bp, 28 predicted proteins | sample SSMProp6N_FD_193582 | JGI IMG/M metagenome (GOLD analysis project Ga0272441, IMG submission 193582) | Marine sediment archaeal communities from Little Sippewissett salt marsh, Falmouth, MA, United States - SSM-Prop-6N | ecosystem: Environmental > Aquatic > Marine > Wetlands > Sediment ... | reverse complement strand
TGGCGCACAAAGCTATCAGCCGTTCTGGCTCTTCAGATAGGCTTCCGCCCACTTTTACGACTGCGTCCACTTCACGTTCCTCCCATCAAGTTTACTTGCCGCCATCAACGCGACCCCCACAGCAGGTGACGCCTTAACCACGCCGCTTCGCGCCAATGGACTAAGAGGCATCTGGTATACAAAAGCATCACCAAAACACAGTTTTTCGAGATCAATAACCTCGTCAACACCAAGTTTTTGCGCGGCGTTTTCTGCAATAAACTTTTTGCCGATGCCCGTGACCACAACAGGAACTTTTGCCGTTGTAAGCGACCTGACTCGAGAGTAAACTTGCTTTAGCCCTTCAGTAACCTGCTCAACCTGCTTGCCGTGCACATATTTTGCGATTTGCACAATTTCTTGTTCAGTCAACATTTCAATGTCAGCACAGACAACACGGGCGAGACGCGCCAACGCTTCCCTTCGCGTTTTTCCACGCCCATCCGCCGTTTCCGCAGTGTACTCATCTTCACCGATATTGCCTAAGACCAATTGGGCATCACCTGATTGGGCAAACAGTTCCGAGGAGACCCGAACCGTGCCACCTCGAAGCGAAACAGACTGCACAATCGCAGCGACGTTCGTTCGTAGACTTCCCGTGTACACAAGCTCTCCAACCACAAGTTTCTCCAAATCAGTTTTGCCCGCCGCTGAAACGCGCCCGTCGACAACAGGTATGATGCTGGTGCTTGTGCTTCCAACATCCACTACCACGCAGGCCTTAACCAGCTGAGCAACCATCCAGCCCGTTGCAGCCCAATTCGCCGCAGCTACCATAAACGGTTCGGACTTGGCATCACCTATTGACCTCAGCGTCGCGTCTACGTCTAAAACGAAAACCGGCAAGTCAACGAAAGCCCGCACAGCACACGCTAAAATGTTGTTGACGCCTTCTCGCTTCGTTTGGTATGCGTCAGACAACTCAGCAGTCATGGTTAAGCCAACGCCGTCAAGCTTCACACTGCCGCCTACTTTCTCTTTCAAAGCTGAAAGCACGCTAACCAGCTTCTCTGAATCCTTCCAGACAGGAAAATACTCCAGTGCAGTCCTAATATCTTTGACGTAACCATTTTCAGTGCGCAGGAAAACGGCTTTGGTGTTGGCGCCTCCTATGTCCCAGCCGATAACCGTTACCAACGCTACTTGCCTCTATCTATAGTGTTGAGAACACGCTTTTTAGCTTCACGGAACCTCGACGACGCTTCATTTAACGTGGCGCCGTACGCTACTATCAACACCGAAGCAGCACCATTATCTGAAACTGGAAAAGGTGGAGAAACAACCTCGTCAAGCCTGTAAGTCGCTTCGAGAGCATCAACCGTAGGACTAGGCGTCTCTACTTTAGAAAAATATGTGCAACCACAACTTTTGCAGTGTCTTGGCAATTCACTTTTTAAAACAGCGCTTACAATCGCTTGCGCGGGGTTAAAGTTGACAACTCTCCTTAATCCAACGTAGGACGTGGTTAATCTCGGGTTAACCTCTATAGCCACAGCCGCCTCTTTTGTCAGAACAAAATCAACGCCAACGTATCCCCGTAAGCCTGAGACAGATTTAACAATTCTTTTCGCCACTTCAAAAGCTTCAGCCCTAAGTGGATTGTCAAACGGAACCACGCCACCGCTATACCTTGAACAGGCTTTAGGCGTTCCAATCATAACATCTTGGCTGTTAAAGGTAATGGGTACCGCTTCGCTTCCTGTAGAAAGCAAGCTAACACTTGCAGCGGCGCCTTTGATTAATTCTTGAACCAAAAAATGCTTGCTTGACGATTCCCGTTTAATTTTGTCAACCGCGCCAGCTACTTGTTCCTCATTTCTGACAACGCTAACTCCGCAACAGCTAACGCCGTCAGAAGGCTTGCATATCACGGGAAAACTGAAACTGCCTCGAACAGCCTTTGTGATTTCCTTCAAATCATCAGCTACACTAAACATCATTGTCGCAGGCAGAGGCAACCCAAGTTTCCTCATGTACTCATAAAAGCCTGCTTTGTCGGACACTTTCTCTATGGAGCCAGCTGGACAGTTCAACGACGCTGCACCCGTCTGTTCTACAAGTGCCACAAGCGACTGCAACACGCCGTCCGTTTCTGGGGCAATCACGTAAGCGGCATCAACCTGTTCAGAAAGTTTACGCAAGTTCAGCTGAGTCTCTCGTGAAGAAAAAACAGGCACTACACAATCAGCAACGATGGGCGGATTCAACCTTGCAATACGGGAATCAAGCGTAGCGGTAACGTTGTGCCCAGCGGCTTTAAAATCCGAAATCAGCGTCCTCAACATACCGAACCCCTCGCTCAAGACGCCTGCTGGGATTGACTCGTCAGCAAAGCCGCCGCCGGAAACATGCTCGTAAACCAGAAGCCTCAAAGCCTCGCCCCACTAACCTTTCGATGAGAACGCCTTTATCTTAAAGCTTTTCTGCGTGTTTGACAATTTCAACGAGTTCTTGCACTTTTCCTCGAGTGATTTGACCATTGACTCTGTCGTTTAGGGTGCAAGCCGCGCCTCTCACGCCTGCAACTTCAGCACCTAAAGCGTAAACTGTAGGTAAATCCTCTTTTTGTAGTGACCCAGCTAACGCTGCCTTCAAACCGTAACTATGCGCCGTGTCAACGAAGCTTTGAAGTTGAGGTTTTGTGAGGAAGGTGAAGAGGTTTTTTCCGTCTTTAATTGCTGTGTCGAGCATGGCTATGTCCGCTTTGGCTTCATGTGCTATTTTGGGAACCAGCAATGGGTCAACGGTGCTTACTCTGTTTGCATCTGCGTATCCTGAGGCAACCACTTTGATTGCAGGATTGTATTCTTTAGCGGCTTTGATAACGTTTCGCATCAGGTACACGGCTTCCTCAAGCGTTTTTAAGCCGTGAAGTCCAGCTTTGATGTAGTTGACGCCTGTTGCTGCCGCGCCTAACGAAGCCAGCGACATGGACCCGGGCAGGTTCGGCGCTTCACCTACGGTGCAGCTTACTTCAATGTTTGCTGGCGTAGCCTGCCTGATTCGCCGTATTATCCACGGAAAATTTGCGCCTAGCGGGCCCTCGTTTGGATTCTTGACATCTATTATGTCTGCGCCTCCAGCGACAGCTTCCATGGCTTCTTTCTCGTTTTTTGGGCTAATCAGTAGTTTCAAGTGTAATCATATTGATGCGGAATTTCTAAGCCTTTAAAGTTTTTGTTAAAAGCCCGCAATTGGGTCGTTATGCGTAAACTTTTCTATTGGTTAATAGTCATTGAAGGTAGGTGGCTATATTGAAGATAATCCCTGTCATTGACGTTCTCGGCGGCGTTGCGGTTCACGCTGTAAGGGGCAGAAGAAAAGACTACCAGCCGCTTAAGAGTGTTCTATGCAAGTCTGCTGAACCCGTGGACGTTGCTGCTTCGCTTAAGGCGTTTGGTTTCGACGAGCTTTACGTGGCAGATTTAGACGCGATTACAGGTGGGCAACTAAATTCTTCATTGCTTAAGCGCATTGCAGACAAAACTGGTCTTAAATTGATGGTTGACGCTGGCGTAACGGCCCTGCGAAGGGCTGAAGAAATGCTTGATAACGGAGTTTCAAAGGTTATTATCGGAACAGAAACTCTGCCGAACATTAGTTTCGTGGCTGAGGCAGTTGAATCTCTCGGAAACGAGAAGATAGTGGTTAGCCTCGACTTGATGCGGGACAGGATCATCAGCGGTTTTGAGCTGGGCAGGCTTGCGGAGCCTATAACGTTTCTGCGTGAGTTAGAGGCGCTGGGCGTTTCCCAATTTATTGTGCTGGATTTGACAAAAGTCGGCAGCAGCGAAGGATTAAACCTGAATTTTCTGCGCGAAGTGTTGAGGAACATCAAGGCTGAAGTGTTTGTCGGTGGCGGCATACGCGACGTTAAGGATTTGGCAGAGTTGAAAGACTCTGGCGTGTTCGGGGTCTTGGTGGCTACTGCATTGCATTCAGGAAAAATCTCGACTGAAAACCTTAAGCAGGCGGGGTTAATTTAGTCAATTCAGAAGTCCTATTCTGGGTAGGTAACTACGCATTTTGAGCGTCTAATCAATCGAAAATGAGCGAATCTTATAAATACGTGAGATCAAGCCCCAGAAAAAGGGGTGAATTACGCGTTACAGTGCTGCTTTAGCGCGTTAAGCTGGAAAAAAACAGGAAAACACGCGGTATACTGAGCTGTGCTGTACATTTTGAAAGTCAGTTTGAACTTTTTCTAATGGTTGCTTGCTGATACACCTATCTATAAGCTGCGAAATATTGTCGAACCATAAAATTTACAATTTAAAAGTTAAAAATCATCATGTATGGGAACAAAAAAAGCAGCATAAGTGTTAAAAACTTATTATGCCTCGTTGTTTCACAGGCGCAGACGTCGAAGTGAGGCCAATGACGCAGTAGTGGGGATTGTGCTGGGTGAAAAGTCTGGCAGTCGTTAAAAGCTAGACATAATAGTTCAATTGTCTGCTTACATATTCCGAGTGTCTCTTAGTGGATAGTTGGCAGTGGGTGGAAATGTTTGAGGAGTGTTTCAAAACTGTGTTTTGTTGATGCTTTTGTATACCGTTTCTGTAGAATGAAGCTGCTGTGTTTGAACGCTTTTAAACTAGCCTGCAGAACAAGGTGTTTTTGGCATTTTGCTGCATATTTATGTGGTGTTAGATGTGGCAATTGAACGGAATTTGCTAATTTCGCTTCTGAAACTGACAAAAGACGGGTTTGTTTTAATTAAATGTGTCAATCAAGACGCTAGGATTGCCCCCGATATTGTAAGAAAAATGCTTGAAAACCTTCAAAATGAAGACGTGCTTTATCTAAAAGACGACACTGTCGAAGTAAACACGGGTAATCGGCTTAGGCTTGCGGTTAAAGCAGTCTCCTTAGGTGCAGATGTTGAACATGTTAGCTCTTTTCTCCGTTGGCAGGAGTTTGAGGACATCGCCGCCATCGCTTTGGAAAGAAACGGCTACGTCACCACCAAGAACGTGCGGTTCAAGCATGGTGGACGCAGATGGGAAATCGACGTGGTTGGCTGCAGAAACCCTCTGGTTTTATGTGTGGACTGTAAATGTTGGCAGCATGGAGTTAAGCCTTCTGCTTTAAGGAAGATTGTTGAGGCACAGGTGGAAAGAGCCCGTGCAATAGCTGACACGCTACCTAGCCCAGCGTTAAAAGTTGAGTGCGTTAAGTGGAATAAGGCCAAGTTTGTTCCTGTGATTTTATCGCTTATTCCAAGCAGCTTCAAATTTTACAATAACGTTCCCGTGGTTCCAGTTCTGCAACTGCAGGATTTCATAATCCAATTGCCTGCTTACGTAGAGTCATTCAAGTACTTCAGGAAAAAATTCAATCATTTATGACATAATCTTCAATATTGGCTTCTTAGCAAAGCGTACCGCAGGCCAGAGGCTTAAAAGAAGCATCCCAGCTGAAGCTGCGAGAAGCCACCCTGCTATCGCTATTATAGTGTAGCTTGTTACGACGGGTTGCGGCATCAGAATCATAAGCGTAATTATTACTCCAAAAGAAATTCCAACTGCAACACTTGAAAGCAGAACAATTACACTTTGCACCGCAAGTATCGTCACGACAGTTTTAGGCTTCGTGCCCATAACCCGCAAAACAGCAAATTCCTGACGTTGCTCCTCCACCGCAAGCATAGTATACCCTATTAGACATAAGGCAGTCGACATCAAAGTAAACACGGGTAAAAGCATAACCGTTGACCACATAGAACCTATGAAACCAAGATTCTCCTGCAACGCGGCATCCAACTCGAAAACGGAAAAAGCCGAATTTACTCCGTTCACCTCGGTTTCAATCTGCGCCAAAACGGCTGAACGGTCAACATCAGGCTTCAGTTTGACAAGTATAATGTTGGCGTTAGATATACCGGTTAGGTTCTGCAGTTTTTCAATCGAAACGTAAGTGACTTTTCCATTGTTTATGGGGTCTACACAAACGCCCACTATGCTGAACGCGCCGTTTTGCATCCTGATGCCTTGGACTAAGGGGTCTGACCGAAATATCGCTGCTTGAGGGTCTGGCGAGAACATCGTCTGCGAGATGGAATCGCCGATGACTGCTTCATCTGTTTCTTCAGCATTCAAGAATCGCCCTTTAATAGACCATGTCGTTGTGACCTTTTTCGGGTTAACACCGACAATTAACGAGTCTCCCTCTCGGCTATCGCCGACGGGTAACGTTGCCAAAGTTTCCGGGTCAATCGTGAAGTTGCTTACTTCTTGGACATGTTCCTTCAAAATCAAGCGTGCGTCAACGGTTTCTACGCCCTGCAGGGTCTCTAGTCGTTGAAGAAGTGTGTCTGGTACGGCCAGTTCTGCGCCCAGATAGTGGAAATCACCGTTTTCTGTGGCTCCTGAAAACTTTGTTAACAGTTGATTGTACTGAACCTCCATGTTTTCGTGGGCGACTGCAACAATGTTTGTTCCAATGGCGTTTTCAACCCATGACATGCTTGTGTCGCTGGCTATTACTCCACCAGAAATTGACACTGTAAGCAGCATAAAGACTGTTGAGAGCAATATGATGATGCGGACGCTTGCCGATTGTCTCCGAAATAAGCTTCTTGACGCGATTTTCAGTGTTAACCCAGCCCGTGATAACGGCTTGAGTTTATTTCCCGTGGTTAACCCGAAATACTGCACGGGCGAAAGCACCTTTATCGGCGATACCCCCGCAGCGTCAAGCATAGGCTTTGCTCCAAATATCAGTGCAAGGCCAAAAAAAGTAGTGAAAACCACTGGTGCAAGCCAAAAATCGGGGCTTGTCTGGTAAGCTTGGACATGGAACATGTTGGTAACAGCGAAGTCTGCTGCGAATCCGAGCACTACGCCTAAAACGCAGCCCAGAACAGTGACCATGAGCAGTTCAGTCATGAAGTATCCGAACACAAGACCGTTTGGGCATCCAGCAGCTTTGATTAAGCCGAAGTCGCGAGTTCGCTGTTTCATAATCAAAAAGACGATAAACGAGGTTATCACGGCGCCCACCGCGAAAATCAGCGCTCCGATGAACAGCAGAAACTGCGAGAAAACTGCGGATAACCCGTAAGTTAAAGCGTTGCCCGCAGAGGTTATGCCCCAGCTGATACGTCTGCTGAAAAGTAACAGGAAAAGCGTGGACGCAACACTTAATGTCAAAGTAGCCACGGTTAGGATTGTTTGCAGTTTTCTGCGCAGAAGGTCGTTTACTGGAAAAGCAGCTTTACTCATTTTGGCTCGCTAGCCTCCCGTCTTCTAAGCAATCGGTCCGGTCGGCAAGCTGCATCAGTTCTGGGTCATGAGTTGCAACTATAACGGTTTTGCCGTTAGCCTTCAACATCCGCAGCATCTCAGTTATTTTCTGCCCGTTTTTTGTGTCTAAATTTCCGGTGGGTTCATCCGCTAGAATCAGCGCGGGGTTGTTTGCCAATGCACGTGCGAACGCTACTCGCTGCTGTTCACCCCCACTTAGTTGAGCTGGAAAATGATTGGATCTGTGTTGCAAACCCACGGTCTCCAGCAGTTCTGCAACGCGCGTTTCTATTTTCTCCTCGGGTTTTCGGCTCCACTCCATTGGAAACGCAACGTTCTCTGCTACTGTCAAAGTTGAAACTAGATTGTAAGATTGGAAAACGAAACCCACGTTGTTGCATCGAAAATCCGCCAAGAAATTCTCGTCTTGAGCAGTTAAGTCTTGACCTAACACGCGGATTTTTCCGCTTGTGGGCCTGTCAATTCCGCTTATAATATTGAGGAGCGTAGTTTTTCCAGAACCTGAAGGTCCGCATATAGCTATAAACTCGCCTCTCGCAACCTTAAGCGTTATGCCCTTCAACACTTCAACTTCTACATTGCCAAGCTGATACGTTTTGTTTAAAGAATCGGTGGCAACTACTAACTCACTCGTTTGCAGGGGCATGAAGGAAAATGGGTTGTAAGTTATAATATGCTTTTAGGTACGATTCCTTACGCGCTGCAGAAAATCAGTAGCTCTTCTCTATGAAAAAGTTACCCCTGTCCCGCTTAAGGATTCGCAGCTTATCCGGAAGCTTATCTTTTTCCCAGTCACTCCAACTGACTTCTTTGAATAGCCACTTTTTGCCAAGGTGAGCCGCGATTATAGCATGCTTGTTCACGTTGTCTCCGGGTATAAGCTCATTGAGGAACCTGAAGAGCTTGTCAACTTGCGGCTTGGGGAAATACGCGTAGTAGCTAGCGTTCTTCACTTCAAACGCGTAAGTGTGGTCACCTTTGCGTGCCATAAGGTCAGGAAGGGGGCTCAAGCTGGGGTTGCTGACTGGGATCCGCACGGAGTTGTACCCGTTTTTCTGCAGTAGCTTCACAAGCACGGTCTCGCTGTAGAAGCCTCTTTTGCGCCATCGACGAAGTTTGATTCTGTCAGCGTCATTTACCACGTTTGTCCCTCAGTAGTTGTCCTACTTAAAATGGTGTATTAAATAAAAATTTATTCTGTTTACGCTAAAAAATGGCAGTGCTGTTGATGCCTTTGTATACAGGTTCTGTTCAGTGGTGCGGGTGGCGCATACTGGTGACGGAAAAAACTAAACGTAATACATATACAACCAAATCCACAGATATAGAAAAATAACATATAAACAAATTAAAAATATGGGCGGTTTAGCCTACACTAACAGGTATAGAAGTGTATTCTCACGAAAAAAAGACTGAAAAACGGCTTCTTTCTGAACCAGTTGCTGCACGAAATCTAAGGTTGGTGACGTGAAAGACCCCCATCACAACGTAGTCGCGTATACGAAAGCATCAACAAAACACACTTTCTAAACGCCTTGCAACAATTCGTTCCATTCAAAACTTCTCACTTCAGCGACCACCCATAGCAACCCCACCACTGGACCACAACACGCTACAGGATGCAGAAAATAAAGTGTAAACACGCAAAGTTTTCCACGATAACGCGTGCAGAGCCTGTGGCGGAGGCAAAACGGTCGAAGTAGCTTCGAAGAGAAGGCGCCGCGGCTTCGCATGGAGTTTTTCAACGGTCTTTATATGAGGTCACGATAAACTCCATGGGTAAGCCTCAGAGCAGAGGTGAAAACGCGTAAAATGGGGCTTTTTTGCTGTTTAGGGCTTATTTGCAGCTTTTTGATTTTTGTTCAGCTAGTAAAAAACTATGTGGTTTTTGGGTGTGTGCAGGTTCGTTTGTGTACAATCCAGCTGGTTAGCGTTTGCCGCAGAATAAGCTGTGAAAAGGGGTTATTTTAGGAAATAAGCGGTACGGAAAGCCGTAAATTGGCGGGGTTGCGGCGGGGTAACTTATGTAATTTTTTTGAATATTGTTGATTTTGAAATAACCGCTTTAATTGGTTTGGAAGGAAAGACTACTGGATGATGGAGGAGAAGGCATGTCTTTTGATCATTTTGGGGAAGGCGTAGAGACCCTAACGCGAAGTGTGCAGGGACGAACTGTAAAAGTACGGTGGGACTGGGGAAACTTCAAAACTACTGAAGGGTACCCAATAGACGAAAGCATGATAAACTGGGTCATAGGTCAAGAGCAAGCTCTGAACGAGGGCTTCCTATGCTTAAAGGAGTGGGTTCACAAACTCAAGCATTTAGAGCAGACCCAGTGGTACGCGAGCTGGAGCAACGCCGACGAGCCGAAGCCGTCAGCAAAAACAGTAATCAGCCCAGGACCCTATCTGCTGCTTTTAGGCGACCCTGGAACAGGCAAGTCTCTACTCGGCAGAGCCTTATCTGAAAAGCTGACGCAGGTTTACAAAGAGAACGGCATAAAACTCTTTGACGTTTTGTCCTGGAAAAACTCTGTCTTGCCCAGTCAGCCGCGTGTATCTATCCACACGGTTGGAGAAGGAAAAAAGGTAATGCATAGAGAACAGCGCAAAGAGCTTAAACGCAAGTTCACAACCAAAGTCGGCCTCAAAGCAATACAGGCACTCATGCTTACGTTAGGCGTGTTCCTTTTAGCATTAGGCTTATACTTCATGGTTAACGCATGGCAAACATGGACTGCCGATGGCGTATCTATAGGCGGCACATCCTGGCAGGAACTATATAGCAATAACTTTTCAGCGTATTTTGTTGACAAATTCATAAATCTTGTGCCCCTGACGTTTATCCCTGGAGGAAGCTTGATTTTCTTCAGCGTCTTTATCTGGTGGTTCTCACGCATGGGCGGATTAACCAATCTACGTGGCACTGGAGGCGCCCAGCAATCAGATGTTCCAAAACTTATAGTGGACAACGTTTCGGGAAATGCTCCCTTCGTTGACGCAACAGGACACAGGAGCGCTCAACTCTTTGGGTCAGTAGCTTGGGACCCGTTTCAAACAGGCGGGTTAGGAACACCCGAGCACCAACGAGTTACTGCAGGCGACGTTCACGTGGCGTCGCTAGGAATACTTTACATTGACGAGATTAAAAACTTGGATCCGGAAGACGCGATTACCCTGTTAACAGTGCTTGAAGATGGCCAACTGCCCATAACTTTGAGAAGCAGATGGCATGGCGGAGGCACCTCCGCGATGGCAGTGTCAACTGAACCAGTTCCCGCTATAACGTTTCTTGTTGGTGCAGGAAACTTTGACAGCATAGGCCAAGTTCACCCTGCGCTTATGGACCGCATTTACGGCTACGGCAAAGTTGTGCGCATGAACAATGATATGCCCAACACGCTGGAAAACAGGCGTAAATACGTCCAGTTTATTGCGCAGGAAGTTAAACGCTTCAATCTTATGCCTTTCCGAAGGGATGCATGCATGGAAATAGTTGAAGAAGGGAGACGGCGAAGCAACAAGCGTGATGCACTTTCCACGCGGTTTAGGCCTTTGATTTCGATAATTAAGACTTCTGCGATCTTGGCGATGAACGAGAAATGCCAAGCAGTTGAACGCCGTCACGTTCTGGAAGCTTTGAATGAGCATTGCAAGACCATTCAAAAACAGTTGCTGGAACATGAGATGCATGAACGAGGAAAACTTTTAGAGATAAAACCTGAGGGCGTGACGCTTGGGCAGATTCATGGTTTGGCTGTGGTTCATGACCCGTACAGTGGTGAGATGACTGGCAACGTTCTTGGCGTGAAAGCGCAGCTTGTTAAGAAAACCGAGATTCCACGGGACCAGCCGCTTAAGGGATACTACAAAGTTACTGGTGTCGCTAAGGGTCAAAGTTTCATTTCGGACAGCATCGCCAAAGTTAGAAGCGTTATCCTCCAGAAATACGGTGTAGACATAGCGCAAGACTATTTAACGCATATTGATTTTGCCCAGTCTTACGGAGTTGACGGCCCTTCTGCAGGCGTAACAATGGCAATTCTCTTATGCTCGCTCATTGAAGGCAAACCTATACGACAAGATGTGGCCGTAACAGGCGAAATAAACCTCGGCGTCAACGGTACTATACAAATAACCGCGATAGGCGGTGTCCATGAGAAAATCAAGGCTGCCGAAGCTTGGGGTTTCAAGAAAGTGGTTATTCCGCAAAAGAATTATCTTCATTCAGTTGACGCAAGAGACTACACAATTGATGTTGTACCCGCGGCCACATTGGATGATTACTTGAAAGAATGCTTGGTGGAACAGCAGTTTCTTAAAGTGCCAGTTCGCAAATACAAATAACGGTTCTAAACCCTCTTTCTAACGCGCCCTTTTTCAGGCTTATTTCCTGTCAGACGGCCTTTTGCCCCATCAGGATAGGCTAAACCGTTTGAAATTCGGCGAATAGATCATTGCAAAAATATTGTTCAGTAAGTTTAGTTGTGCCAATATTACCTTGACCATTTTCGTCACCAGAATTCACTACGACTATGCCACCCAGGCAACCGTATACAAAAGCATAGACCAAACACACAAAATTAACCGCCATTCACGACTGCGAAGGATAAAGCAGATAGTTTTTACGTGCCATTTCTCCTTTAGGTGGAAACATTTTTGAACCGTAAATGAATAGTCAAATGCTGGGATTGATATGTCAAGCTTCAAAGTGGTGAACAAAAGTTTCAGTTTTTCCACGAAAGGCGAAATAGACTTCGTGGACTTGACAGACCACGTTCAAGAGGTAGTGTCAGAATCCGCCATCAAAAACGGCATGATACATGTTTTCGCACCTCACGCTACAGGCGTACTTATCCTAACAGAAAACGACTATGCTTTGCTTAACGACATCAAAGCATTCCTAGAAGAAATAGTTCCGAAGCGAAGAGCATACCAGCACCCATCCAACGCTCACTCACACCTGCGCTCCATGCTGCTACCGCCTGACAAGACCTTACCCGTGATTGATGGCCACGTGGAATTCGGAACGTGGCAATCTTTACTTTTCGTAGAAACAGACGTTTACCCTCGCCAACGAACCCTGATAATGCAAGTTATCGGCGAACAATAACGCTTAACCGTCCGCAAACATGCGTCAACCGTCCAGCATTTTTTTGCAGACGTATACAGCAAATTTTTTAGGGCTTCGCATTTCGTATTCGACAAAACATACTTGCCGCATGAGAATTTAACTTTTTATCTTTAATTTCCCCATTAGCCGCAGGCTTTTTTAACTTTTTATTTTAAAATATTACCATTCGAAGCTTTTTCGCAGCACCTAAAAAACACGCATATGTTAAGCTTTCCATAAAAGACTGCTTTTAACGTGTAGAATGGCTGTTTAATCTGTTAAAACGCTGGTTTTTGAGGTTTTCTCCATGAAAACAGCGTTAACGCAGCTGTTTTCTGCTAATTTTTCTGTTTATGCTTTATGTATTTATAATCTTCGTTAGAGTTCGAAGTCTGCGCTTTGAATAAACCAGCTTTTTACCTAAAAAATGAGAAGAAAGCAGTACATGAGCCGTTGGTCAGCCACGTTCAGTACGAATCTTTTTGTAGGGACCTCGTGGTCTCATGCGGGCTTTCTTTTTCATTTCAAACTTTGATAGAGGCTTCTCGCCTAAGCGTTCAGCGTCTGGGTCGATGGCTGGCGGAAGCTCAAGAGGGTACAGAAAATCTGTCAGGGTTGCTTGTTCAGCGCTGCTTTCAGTCAGCTCGTCAATGGCTTTTGCGGCGTCATCGGGTTCTGCGTTAATACCAGCAATGGCGTCTGAAAGCAGCACAGTTACAAAGCCGAGTTTAAGCGCGTCAAGAACCGTGTTTTTCACGCAGTAGTCAGTTGCTAAACCGCCTACAAAAACCCTCACCACACCCTGTTTTCGCAAAGTATTGGCTAGTTCCGCGCTTTCAAAACCTGAATAGTTCTCTTTAAGCGGGTTCATGGCTTTTGACACTATCATTGTGTGGCTTGGGAGTTTCAGGTCGGGATGAAACTTAGCGCCTTTGGTGTCCTGGACGCAGTGAGGCGGCCATTGTCCTCCCTGGGCTTTGAATGACCTGTGATTTGGAGGGTGCCACTCTCTTGTAGCGAAGATGCTTGCTTTTGCTTTCTTGAAGATTGTTATGTAGTCGTTAAGAACTGGAACCACTTGATCGCCTTCAGGAACGGGCAAAGCACCCCCAGGACAGAAGTCGTTTTGCACATCCACAATTATGAGCGCGTCGGTTTTACCTACGCTATAGTCTTTTTTCAAACAAATCTCACCTAAGAATTTAGCCGAGTTCTCGGTTGCTTGGAACTCTACTGAAATATGGATGGAGTAAAAGATAAATGTTTGCCAGAATTCAACGCTGGCGAAGCTTTATGGAAAAGTAATTAAGTCATTGTTTGGATAAAATGTTAGGTGAAATTATGGCTGTTTTAGCTTATGTGTTGTTCAAGGTTAGTTCAGGCTCTGAAAGAGAGGTATGCCAAAAACTCATAGAGTTCGACGAAGTCGTGCATGCAGACATAATCTTCGGCGAATACGACGTAGTTGCTAAGGTCGAGACGCCAGAGCTCTTCAATCTAGAGGAGTTTATATCGCTTAAAATTAGAAACGTGCCGAATGTGCTGGTAACCTCTACGATGATTATATCCAGAGCATATAAAGGAAAAAACCAGCGCCCCAAAACAAAATGAACGCAAGGTAGCCGCCCAAAGCAAGAGCGCTGGGCAGGAGCAAATGGCGCATGAAATGGGACAAAAACTGTGTTTTGGTGATGCTTTTGTATACCGTTTCATGGATTAAAGGGAAAATCCGCCGTTTCAACCCGTAAGCGCCCTCGTCAAGGATACCCTTATCTTTTATACAGTAACATTAACTTATTCAGGGTTTCAGACATGCAGGCGAAAAAGAAAAACGCGGACGCTATTACAAGCAGGGAAATGCGCGCGTTAGAAGTTAACGCCGAGTACTTCGGTATTTCGTTGCTTCAACTGATGGAAAATGCTGGACGCAACGTGGCTGCAGAAATCGCTTCACGGTTTACCAAAGACCAGAAAGTGGTTATTTTCTGCGGTTTAGGCGGAAACGGCGGCGACGGGTTCGTAGCTGCTCGGCACCTGTTAGCCCAAGGCTTCCAAGTGTCTGTGGTTCTTGCTGGAAGAGGCAGGGACATCCGTCAGGAAGCAGCAGTGCAGAACTGGTGCGCCCTTCAACCGCTGCGTGAAAGCATCCCGATTCAAGAGGTAACCGACAGCTCCGTCGTACCCAATGTGGCTGCGGATGTAATTGTTGACGCATTGCTTGGAACGGGTACAAAAGGTAAACTCAGACCGCCCATAGCGCAAATTGTCGAGCAAATTAATGGTTTGGCGGCTTTCAAAATCGCTGTTGATGTGCCCACTGGCGTAGATTCTGACACTGGAGACGTGATAAGCAACGCCGTAAAAGCCGACGTTACAGTAACGTTTCACAAATCAAAGACGGGTTTGCGTGCCGCCAAGAAGTACGTGGGCGAGTTGGTCGTGAGGGACATTGGGTTGCCTGACGAAATCGCCAAGTTTGCTGGTCCCGGAGATGTTCTTCTAGCAAAGAAAACGCGAACTGCAAACGCGCATAAGGGGGATTTTGGTCGTTTACTAGTTATTGGCGGCAGTAAAGTTTTCTCAGGCGCACCCGCTTTGGTTTCGTTGGCTGCCTTGCGAACCGGCGTGGACATAGTTTACCTCGCGGCTCCCGCAAAAACCGCGTACGCCGTGTCCTCAATCTCACCTGATTTGATAACTTTGAAGCTTAAAGGTGACCATCTAACCGCAGATAACGTGACCGCGTTGCAGCCATACTTGGAAACTGTTGACGCCGTGGTCATAGGACCTGGTCTAGGATTGCACGCTGAAACACAAGAATTCGTCAAATCGTGCGTTACAGCCGTTGAAAATGCGGGCAAACCGCTGCTGCTGGACGCTGACGGATTGAAAGCCTTCACTGAATATAAATGCCCGTTGAAGGTGCCGCTTGTTCTGACACCGCACGCTGGCGAATACGCTGTACTTGCAGGTCGCAAAATGCCTGAAAGCCTTGAAGACCGCGTCGCTGAAGTGCAGAAGACGGCTGCTGAGCTTAACGCAGTGGTCTTGTTGAAGGGACAAGTTGATGTGGTTTGCGATGCGAAACGGGTTAAAATGAACTTCACGGGTAATCCGGGCATGACGGTTGGCGGCACTGGTGATGTGCTTTCAGGGGTGATTGGAGCTTTGTTGGCGCAGAAAGCGGACGCGTTTGAGGCGGCTGTTGCAGGCGCTTTTGTTAATGGTGCAGCAGGAGACTTTGTTGCAGGCGACGTTGGCTATCACTTGGTAGCCACTGACCTTCTCAAGTGGATTCCTAAGGTTTTGGATGACCCGATGAGTCATTTGAAGGTGCAAAAGACAGGTGGAAAAGTCGCTTAGGTTAACCATTTACCACGCTAAGCAGTGTGACCCAAAACGTTGTACTGGCTTGAGGCTTAAACGCCGCGGTTTTGCGAGATTGGTGACTAAAGCGCGGTTTTTGCCGAGGCGGGCTGTTGTTCTTAATCCTTTCTCGGAAATAGCGTTTTCTCCTGCTGACCGGAAGCGTGTTGAGGATTTTGGTTTGGCTGCGTTGGATTGCAGTTGGGAGCACGCCGAGAAGGTGTTGCTGAAGCGGGTGAAGGGGACTTCGCGCTGTTTGCCTATCTTGATTGCGGGGAACCCGGTTAACTTTGGCAAGGCAACGAAGCTTACTACGGCAGAGGCTTTGGCTGGAGCGCTTTACATTGCAGGTTTCAAGCAGGAAGCGGTGGAGTTGCTTTCTATTTTCACGTGGGGTCATAGTTTTCTGGAGTTAAATCAGGCGCTGCTTGAGAATTACGCGTCTGCACAGGACAGCACGGAAATAATAGAGATGCAGCGTAGCCTTACTCGCGGCTCAAGCGTGTCTTGACATGTTTGCAGCTAGTTTCGTTGATGCTTTTGTATACAGCATGATACTACATGAAAATAGTCATTAGGCGCTCTTTTCACGCCTATCTTCGTCCTGCTTAAGCAGTACCATGGTATCTGCTGGCACATCCCTGTGAACCGTAAAGTTCGCCCCTATACAACTTTTAGCCCCAACCTTCACACCAGGCATCAAAAGCGCATTAATCCCCGTTTTCACATCATCACCCAGAATCGCCCCAAGCTTCCGTCTGCCACTATCAACAACCTTACCCTTCACAAGCATCTTCACATGCCCATCATCCAACCGAAGATTAGCCGTAATGGTGCCTGCTGCCAAATTGCAGCGTTCACAGAGTATGCTATCGCCCACATAAGACAAGTGACCCACATGCGTCCCATCCATTATGATACTGTTTTTGACTTCACAAGCATTACCTACACGAACGTTTTTGCCCACGCTTGTACATGGACGAATGTAACAGTTTGGTCCGATATCGCTGCCTTCACCGATGAAACTTGGACCTTCAATATACGCCCCAGAACGTATTCTCGCGGTTTCCGCAACCGTCACAGGACCCACCAAGTGAGCACCCTCCTCCACAGCCCCGTAAACCTTATGCTCCATACGCTTAAGCGCCCAACTGTTCGCCTCAAGCAAATCCCACGGTCTCCCAACATCAATCCAATCAGCCATAGAAACCTTGGAAGCCAAAACCGACTTACCCTCATCTATAAGCAGCGAAAGAGCATCCGTAAGCTCCCACTCACCACGAACCGACGCTTTAGTCTGTCGTATCTTCTCAAAAATTTCTTCGGAAAGCACATACAACCCAGCGTTAGCCAAGTTCGACGGCGCTTCCCCCGCAGCAGGCTTCTCAACTATCCGCTTAATTTCATCGTCTTCAACCGCAACTACACCGTAGCTTTCCGGCTTCGCCACAGGAACCACCGCCATAACCGCAGCAGGCTTCTCCGCCTCGTACAAGCGAACAACATCAGACACAGCTTCACGAGCAAACAGCAAATCACCGTAAACCAGAACAAAATCGCCGTCAACATGCGGCTCAACAACACTCACAGCGTTGCCAGTTCCAAGCATCTCAGCCTGCTCAACATAAGATATCTTCAACCCCAAGCTGTCGCCGTCACCGAAATGCTGGCGAATGGCATCTTCCATGTAATGTGTGACAACAATGGCATCAGTTATCCCCGAAAACCTTAACGCGTCAAAACAGTACTCAAGAATCGGTTTGCCACCTACCTGTATCAGGTGTTTTGGTCGCGTCGCCGTGATGGGTTGAAGCCTAGCACCTTCTCCAGCAGCTAAGACTACAGCTTTCATTTCGTCAACTCCTCAAACTGCTTTTCAACTAGAACTTTTCCTCTGCCCATTATGTCGTTTGCCGCTTTTAATGATTCACCCTCAACAGTCACCCGAATGAGAGGTTCAGTTCCAGAAGCTCGAATCAGAAGCCAACCATTCTTAAGCGCCAACCTGACACCATCAACCGTCGAGAAATCCGTGTACTCGGGAAACGCAGACTTGGCAGCCTTCTCAATATTTGCAACAGCTTTATGTTTCAAGTCGTTCCTGCAAGCCAAGTTCTCGCGCAACGTCATGTACTCAGGCACTTCAGCAACAAACTCACGCAAACTTTTACCTTCCTCTTCTAGAGCCTTCAAAAGCAAAACCGCAGAAAACGGTCCATCTGGACAATAATGAAAACGCGGATGCACCCAAGCGCCACATGGCTCTCCACCGAAAATAGCATCACAACGCTTCATGGCTTCCGAAACGTAAACGTCACCGACCTTTGTTCTAACAACCTTGCCGCCAAATTTTTCAGCCATCGTCTCAACACACATAGACGCTTCAACGTTTGTAATCACGGTTCCGCCGCCAGCACCCTTCAAAGAATAAGCAGCATACGCAGCAAGCGAACGATCAAAATCAGCAAAGCCACCTTCCTCGTCAACGAAAGCCACACGGTCACCGTCACCATCAAAAGCGACACCAACATCCGCGCCAACAGCCTTGACGACTCGAGCCAAATCCTTCAGGGATTCAGCAGTCGGCTCAGAACGCCGTGCAGGAAAGAAACCGTCAGGCTGAGCATTCAACGCCGTTACGCGGCAACCAGCAGCCTTCAACAATGCAGGACCCACATCAAACGTGGCCCCGCAACCGGGATCAACAACAACACGCCACTTCTTACGCAAAGACACAGCTTTCCGCACCATTTCAAAGTAAAAGTGACCAACATCAACATTAGAAACCGAGCCAATTTCACGCCAATCCGCCCTCACAAAAATGCCATCTGCAACCATTTTCTCCACAGCACTTTGGCTTTCATCAGTATAAGATAAACTGGTGCCGTCAAAGATTTTTATGCCGTTGTACTGAGGTGGATTATGCGACGCAGTAAGCATGAACCCAACATCCGCCTTCAACAGCATAGTGGAATAAGCCAAAACAGGAGTTGGCATAGCACCAACCAAAGACACTCGCACACCACTGGCAAGCAGCCCGGAAACAAGTGCATCCTCAATCATTGAACCAGAAACACGTGTGTCCCTCGCCACCAGCGCTTTTTCCGCTTGCGCATGCGACGCCACAGCTAAACCCACCTTGCAAGCTAACGCTGGCGTTAAGAAACTGTTAACTAATCCTCGTACTCCAGAACTTCCAAACAGCTTACCCACGCTTTTGTAACCCCTATTACCTTGAATACGTCTATGGTTAAAAGGCTACTTGGCTTAAAACGATTTAGCTCAAAACTACCCCAGAACTGGACTGTTCAGTGCCGAATTCTCAACGAACTTAACAAGTTTCCGTCGGGTCGGATGCGCGCCATACAAGTTGGAAAGGTAGTACGCAGAAACTGCATTTGCTAAGGCTAAGCGGGACTCATCTGAAAGCGCGTTTCCATCGCCTAAGATGTTTCCTGCGTTCCAAGCGTCACCTGCGCCAGTTGCCCTTAACGCTTTAACTTTGAAGGCGGGAACAATAACCTCTTTTTTCTTGGTGAAAGTAGCTGAGAAAACGGTGGTGTGCAAGTCGATTCTCGCGGGTAAATGCTTAGCCAAAACTCTAGCGGCTTCAATTGCTAACTCGTCAAACCGTTGTTTCTTTCGGTTCCCGCGTATTTCACCGTTTAACATTGCCGCGTAGCAGATTGCCTCGTTCTCGTTTAAGCTCAAAACGTCCACTTGACTGGTTTTCAGAACATCATTAATAAGTTCGGGAATTTTGTCTCTGTTTGGAGTTGGATCTGCTGTATCATAGTACGTTTTGCCCTTTCCTTTAGTTTTGACTCTGCTAAAAACGGTCTCAGCCATTGTGGTGCCATTTTTCTTTGTTCCAGCCCAATTGAATAAGCAGACGTAATCTGCGTTTTCAATCAACGCGTAATCGCTGTCGGTCAGGTCTAAATGGCTGAAATTCGCCAGTGCACCTAAGTCTCTGAGCATTACATTTGCTTTTCCGTTTTCCGTTTTAAGTTCCAACGCTGTTGTTAACGAGGGTTTCTCCTTGATTTTAACGTGGGAAAGATCAATGCGGTATTTTCGAAGATAGAATTTTATCTGCTGCAGACCTAGCTTGTCCGTGCAGACAATCGGAGTAACGTTCACGCCTAACGAAGCCAAAGCGGAAGCCGTGTTAACCGCGTTTCCACCTCTGATGTCCATTTGAGCGATGCCGTCTATGCTGCCACCTTTGCGCTCAGTTATATCTGCGATTACCGAGGAAAAACGAGCTGCATCATAATCCAAGTTTATCAGCCGATCATAGAAGAAATCAGGCATCACAACTGCATCAACTTTTTCACGTTTTTCTTTCAGAAAGCTTAGTAGTTCATCTTTGCAATTTGCTCCCATCAACGAGAACACCTTTGTCACTTATTTTCCACAAAGCTAAAATAACCTTTTTCATTATAAGTCGGAAGTTGACTCGGAACAATGTAAAAGTTTACTATGGGAGGAGAACGATTCGAAGTTTAAAGCTGAAATGTGCCTGCTGTTGATGGCTATCGCGCTGTTTGCCGTGAGCGCCTTTTTCTATTCCTACCAACTCCAACCAGCCAGCGAAAGCCTTACACTCAGTTTAGAATCAAGCAGTTATCCCTACCGAATACAAGCGCTCACGTTCGTTGGTTTTGGCTCAGCGCTGATGTTAACTGCGTCAATCTCTTATTCAAAACGTAGCAAAAACTTTGGAAGCAACAGTCACCGAGTTTAGCCTAGGACGTAACTTACTAATATCCACACTAAATCTCCGAACAGCAAAGCCACTATCAACCCAATTGTTACAAATATAAGCATGGGTAAGCCAGGCGTAGCCCACACGTCATCACTGATTTTTCCAGTGTCAATCGCGTTGGAGAGGCGCTCAACTACTTCGTCTCTTCCTTCATCTCTGGGTACGATAACAAGTTTTCGGTTAAGCTGGTTTTCACCATCATCTTCCACGTCTTCCATGGGGTAAACGTGCCATTTTTCCTTCAATTTGGCGACAGGGACTTTGTATCCAGTTACGAGGACAACTAGTTTTTTTCCAATAGACTCTTTTGCGAGGGTTCCGTCAAACAGTTTGTTCCCAGTTGTTGCACGCTTGCCGAAGTTACGTAAAAGCATATAAAGCCCGCTTGCTGCTGCAAACAAGACGGAGTTGCTGAAAATTGTTAAGGGAAAGAGGTTCTGTGAAAGAGGTGAAACTCCTGAATAGAGAAGCGGCGGGAACAGCATTTCCGTAGAGAAGGGTAGAGCAAGAGCGATGCACATGAGCGCCTTAGAATCTGCACCTCCGAATCCGCCAGAATAAAACAGGAGCAGGGCAAAGGCGGCGGTTACGCCGAAGCTTAAGCCGAAAAAAGGCAGTTTCGCAGGTTCGTATAGTAGTAGTTCAGCGAGGGATAAACAAAGAGCGATGGGCGCGTAGACTGCCCAAACGCGGTTGCTTACTTCTCTGGTTTTGTGGTCGCTCCATGATGCGTAGAGAAGAAAGGTTAGGGAAAGGGTAACTTTTGCGGCGATGAAGATTGTTTGCAAGTTGCAGGCATCCTCAGAGTTTCAGATGTAGCTTAAGTGGTTTCTACTTTATGTTAATAAAATTTTTTCGTTATTTTCCGTCGTCACGTGTAGCAAAGTGAAAAAGAGTTATTGTGGGGCTTGTTCTGGGAATTCTATGAATTGTCCTGGGTTAGGGACTATCCTGAAGTAGTAGTTGTCTCCTGCTGTCCACGTGCTGTCTATGCCGTTTGGCCAGTCAAGGGTAATTGTGGTTATGCCGCCTGCGGGAAGTGCTTTGCCTGAACCTGTTATGTCTGTGTGGATGGTTACGTCTGTCATGTTTCCAGAGGAGTCGCCAAGCCAGATTCTTACGATTCGTGTGTCTTCTGTTCCTGAGTTGCCGACGGTGATTTCTGTTATGCCTGTGTCGAAGCGTATGTTTTCCTTGTAGAGTATAACTCCTGCTTGTGAAGTTGCGCTGCCCATGTAGGTTGTTATCCATGCGTAGGTTACGACTATGGCTGCGACTGCGATGACTATTAGTAGCAACGTGGCAAGTATGGGTGATATGGCTTTCTTAGAGTTCAGAAACTTTCTAATTGACATTTTTCGTACACCTTGTTTGTTTTAGGACATGCTCATTTTTTGTATATAACATATATGAAGCTGGAATCTGCATTCTAAATAATTCGGAAATTGAATATGAGTTGGCTTTTATGCTCGGAAAAGTCTATAGCCCCCCTTTAAATAGAAAGTATATCTACTCTGAAGATATGTAGTTGCGCTTGTTTCTTCAAGGTTGCTGTTAGGCGGCAAATATGTTGCTACCACAGTTTCAAAATAGTTCTTCCGCTTTATCCGCGTAAACTTCAAGCGCCCTTTCAGAAAACAAGACAAAAACCACTTCATCCAAGGTGTCCTCTTTCTCCAGAAACTCTTTCACCGAAACCAAGGCTACACGGCATGCATCCTCAACAGGGTAACCATATGCACCCGTGCTTATAGACGGAAAAGCCACGGTTTTCACCCCCTCCGCCACGGCGAGCCTCAGCGAGTTTTGATAAGTCTGTGCCAACAGTTCAGGGTCACCGTGGTTTCCTCCACGCCAAACTGGGCCGACTGTGTGGATAACGTGCTTTGTTTTGAGGTTGCCAGCTCCTGTTATGACGGCTTTTCCCGTTGGCAGACCCTGCGGCCACTCTGTAGCCCGTATCCTCTTGCACTCCGCCAGTATTTGTAGTCCGCCTTTGCGGTGGATTGCCCCGTCAACGCCTCCGCCGCCCATGAGTCGAGAATTAGCCGCGTTTACTATTGCGTCTGTCTTCATTTCGGTTATGTCGCCTTTAACTAAACGAACGGTTGTTTTTCCGATTTTAAACTCGTTGCGCATTGCATTTTACCTTCCTAAATTAACGTGCTGATCGCCGACCACAGGGCTGAACTGAAAAACCATGCTCCGAAACCCAGAAAAACTGCGAAGCAGAAAACGAAAATTGCGGTGTGCACTTTTTCATTCCAGAAACGTCGTGACTTGAAGATTATGAAAGCCACCACGGTGTACCACAGGAAATCGCAGAGCCAATGAACCACTGTAAACACGGAAAAACCTAGTAAACCGAAGATTTGGGCGTTCATAATTAAAGCGGTGCCGATGGTTATCCACCACAGTATGAAGCCTGGATTGATGGCTGTTGTCCATATCCCCGCGAGCAAGGATTCTTGGCGGGGAACCTCGTATTCCTTGACGTTTTTACCCCTGTTTCTAAACGTGTTAACACCCATGTACATCATCAGCAAGCCGCCAACCACTCCAACAGCGATGGGTACAACGTCAGGGATGACGAATTGGCTCAGCCAAAAATAAATGAAAAACATCAAAGGAAACTCCACTATGCCGTGCCCAACAGCGATTAGCAAACCAGCGGTTTTCCGTTTCGCTGCTTTCTCCATTGTCACAGCAAACAAGGGTCCAGGCAACAAGACGCCTGACATAGATATGAGAATCACAGAAGCCAAAAAAAAATAAAAGTTTGTGATGAACTCCGTGGCTCAAATCTCTCCTTATGTAGCTTGGCAACTTGACGTTTCAACTAGGCAATGTTTTTCTAATAAACGTTTCAACGTGCGGTATACAAAAGCATCAACGAAACACACTTTTTAGCTGATGCTGCTTGAAAGGTTTCACTTAGGTACATCTAAAAAAATAAAAAGGAAGGGTATGGATGTTTAGATTTTCCTTTTATCTAAAACTTGCCTGAAGCTTTTTCCGCAGCACTCGTATAAGCCTATAGTGAGTTGTGTTCGTTTACCGTTCTTGTCAGGTCTACCAGCCATTTTCCAAGTTTTCTTTGCGTTTTTGACTTCCTTTCCACAATTAGGGCATTTTGCCATCTTGATTAACCTCGCTTACACCGTTACGTATGATATAGCATAAAACGTTTTCTATTCATATCAAGCATGAAAACGAAAGGGTGAGAGGCGGCTGTCGCTGCTGAGGGCTTTGCTCTATTGTGCGGAAAAAAACTATACCCCCTTATTTAAAGGAACGTTTAATAGTTCTGAGTGGGCGTGGCGGTGGCGTTTGTGTTTTTGTAGCCCGCGTCCTGTGGGTGAGCTTTGTGGTTGTAGCGGTTTATGTTGTTTGTGTTCGTTTGGGTTTTGGTTTTGGGAGGCATAAAATTTATCAGGTAGACGTTGGTTCCGTGCGGTAATTCGTGGGTTATTAGTCTATGGGGAACCTTACAGTTGCCGTTCTCGGCGCGGCAGAATACGCAAGCAATCTTGGCAAAAAGGGCACAGGTTCAGATGTCACCCTGTTCAACCTTAAGAAAGGCGAAGACACGGTAACGTTCATCGAGCCCACACGGTACCCTGAACGGTTGGCGCCACTTTTCTACGCTGTTGGCATTGCTGAGAAGGCAGTGGTGGTTGTGGACGAGTTAAACTCAACATTCGGCGAGTGCCTTGTGATGCTGCAGTGCGCGGGGGTAACCAGCGGACACTTTGTCCTCAGAAACTACATCCCACAGGAGAAAATCATGCCCTTAATCAAGGGCACCAGCTTGGAGAAATTCGAGTTTACAGAAGATAACCCTGCGCTGCTGAAGGAACACTGCTTGGTTGAGGCGGCGCAGAAAGCAAAATGTGAAGCAGAAGGCGCGTTCGGAACCGTTCCTGTGGACCACGCGTTCAGCGTGAAAGGCGTGGGAACCGTAGTTCTTGGCTTGGTGGCTAAGGGAACAATCAAAAAACACGATGTCCTGAAGATTCTTCCGGGAACAAAAACTGTTCAGTTGCGGTCTATACAAAAGCATGACGACGACTTTGACACGGCATCTGACGGCGACAGGGTCGGGTTAGCCCTAAAAAACATTGAAGTTAAAGACGTAGACCGCGGCACGGTGTTAACGACTGACCCCGCAGTTAAAACATCTAAAACGCTGGAGACCCACGCGTCGCTGGTTAAGTACTGGCAGACCCCACTGAAGGCGGGCATGGTGCTTCATCTGGGGCACTGGATGCAGTTCCTTAACTGTAAAGTTGAAGCCGTCACGGACGAGGGCGACTGGCGCAAACCCGCTTTGACGTTGACTCTGGAGAAGGAAATCGTATATCACCCAGGCGACCAAGCGGTGTTAACTTATCTGGAAAATGGAAAACTACGCGTAGCAGGCACAATCGTTTTGCCCTAAATTTCTTTTCACTGTGTCATTTGGACGAGGTAATAGGGTTCGAAAAACTGTGTTTGGGTGATGCTTTTGTATACAGAAACCGAAAGTTCATTGTTTTCTACATGCTATTGACGGAAAAAATCGCCAATAGTGACCTACCCCCTACTGGTTTCTGCAATGAACCACTATTAGGATCCAAATAGGCTCCAAATATACTGGTTAGTTGGTTTTGGTTTGTCTTTTGGTGTTGATTTTTTCCTGTAGAGTTTGCAAGTAGGCTGTTAGGCTTTCTATACATTGGATTTCGTGTCCTACTGTTGCTGAGAGGGCGCGCCAGAGTTTAGTGTTGGATTTTATTTTTGCTCGTTCTAGGTTATGTTTGAGGTGTTTTGTTCCTTCTTTTCCGCGCCTGTCAAAATCTAAGAAGAGGATGACTTCGGATACGTCCATTTTGATTATTTCGCCGATTGCGTCAAGGAAGGATTTTCCGCCTGTTTTAACGGTTATCATTGTGCCTGTTACGCCTAGAGCGCGGAGGGCGGCAACGTCTTTTTTTCCTTCCACCACAATGGGTGTTCCTTTCGCGGATTCTTCTGCTAATGTTTCAAGGATTTTGAATATTTTTCCTTCTCTTTCTTTCAGCCGCGTGGACAAATTCGGGTTACCTTGTTATTTTAGCCTTCCTGACAGCTTCCAAGCACTCCTGTGCTTCACAGTGGTTCGCGAAGTACCGCCGCACAGGCTCAAGAATTCCTGAGAGTTCCGCGGCGACGCCGTTTTTGAGGTCTTGTGGGTGCAGTTTACCCTGCTCGTAGGCGGTTTCAAGCTCTTTGAAGCTTTGGAATTCTACGTTTCCGCCGAATTTAGCTGGCCGCTCAATGGTGAACACGGTTTTTTCACGGAACACAATGTACTTGCAAATATCTATGACAGGGTTAAACGCTATGGTCCGTTCAGGGCAGAAAGCGCGTTTCATCTTTTGCTTAATTTCTTCGGGCGTGTCGTAAATGAAGATGCATGTTTCTGGTTTGCTCTTGGACATTTTCGCTGAAGCCACCGCTTCTTTTTCTTGTCCCTCGGGAATCGGCCACACTGCAGGCTTCTCCAGTCCCTGCAGCAGGTGGTGGTGAACGCAAACGGGTTTCCAGTAGCCGATTTTTTCTCCTATTTCTCGGGCGACAACGTTGGCTTTCCGCTGATCCAGCCCTAACTGGCAAATTTTCACTTTCATGTGGTAAATATCAGCGACTTGCATGGGCGTGTACAGGAAATCCGAGACGTAGCGAGCGTCAGTTTCTTTTCTTCCAGCAATCTCTAAGGTTCGCCTTGTCCTAGCAATAGTCAGGGTTTTTGCGACCTTCACGGTTTTCGCCCAGTAATCAATATCGTCGTAGAGCTTGTCGGAGTAGACGAACTCCACCTTGTCAGCGGGCACGCCAAGCGCAATCCACGAGTGACGGAAAAGGTCAGCCGCCTTCCTGATAGTCGGAAGGTCACCGCCAAGCTTATTGTTCAGCCACCCATGCCACGTAGCCAAAAACGCCTTGAAACGCAAACCCGCCTCAGCAAAATCCTTCATCTTGTAAGCGCAAATCACACCCGTCCCCAAATGCACCAAACCCGAAGGCTCCCAACCATTGTAGGCTATAGGATGAGGGTCCGTTTCCAAAAGCTGCCTCAAATCTTCGGGTGTCAGGACCTCTTCTGTCGGCGGTCTACAGATTAACTCAATCTTTTTCTCTAAATCCAAGATGCAATTCCCAGCTTGCTCGTAGTTTCCTAGCCTTAAATGTAAACGCTGAACTTAAAAACCTAATCCGCAAAATGTTTTGTTTCGTCTATTTCTCTTCTTTAACGGGCTGGATTGTTTCCCATGTAACCTAACACTTAACTTCATTGTGGGGCGGTGCGCCTCTCTAAGGTAAGCTCTCTCAGCATGGGATTTTTATCCTTTGCCCGCGCCTCACCTGTTCCATAATTGGGTAGAACTCGCGCGTCATAGGTGCAAGATTTGTGTTTCTTACGTTCCTCTGTTGAGTCCGTCATTATGGGTGCTCATTTTTGGTGAGGCTGATAAATAAGAAAGGGGTTGTGGTTATTTACGTTTCTTGTATATGTACTCGTTGCCTATTGTCTGCACGAAGGGGTATCCCGCTTCTACGAGTTTAACGACTTCCTGAATATTGTGGGCTACTTCGCAAACGAAATCATCGCTCAGGTCTGGCAATATAAATTGCTGATAAACAAAATTTTAAAAGCAAAAAGGCAAATCATAGCAGGTGAAACATTTGTCAACGTCTAAAGGCTCAGCTAAACTTTACGTGATAGGCGTAATTTGCATAATCGCGGTTCTAACAGCGGCTTTCGTAGTGTTAGACTTTTACTCGCCGCAGGAAACCCCTGCAATCGCACGGGAAAACGTCATTCCCTCAGCCGCGGTGAAAATGACATCCGAAGCCGACCTTTACCCTCCTGTTCTTCACTCGGACGAGTGGAGCCAACCTGTTCCCTTAGGCGACACGGTTAACACGGCAGGCGGCGAAGACTCACCCTTCATACTTCCAGACGGCGACACGTTGTACTTCTTTTTCACGCCAAACGTCACCGTCCCCGCAGAACAACAAGTCAATGACGGCGTAACAGGCATATACGTGTCAACCAAGCAGAACGGCTCATGGACCAGAGCGGAACGCGTAATCCTGCAGGACGCTGGGAAGCTGGCGTTAGACGGAGCCGAGTTCGTGCAGGGCGCCGTGATGTGGTTTGCTTCTGCCCGTGAAGGCTACACAGGCGTCAACCTGTTCACGGCTGAGTTCAAAGACGGAAAATGGACTGGTTGGCAGTACGTCGGCGACAAACTCATGAAAGACTATCAAGTGGGCGAGATGCACATCACCGCTGACGGTTCAGAACTATATTTCCATTCGCCGAGAACTGGAGGAAAAGGAAAGTTTGACATCTGGGTTAGCCGAAACGTGGACGGTGAATGGCAACCGCCGGAAAACGTTGAGGCAGTTAACACGCAGGAAACCGACGGCTGGCCTTTTATAAGCCAAAATGGAACTGAGTTATGGTTCACACGCACGTACAATGGGTCGCCCGCAGTCTATCGAAGCACCAAACTGAACGGTGTGTGGCAGCCGCCGGAGCTGATTCTTTCCCAGTTTGCAGGCGAGCCGACGCTTGACAACGAAGGAAACCTGTATTTTGTCCACCACTTCTTCAACGCTACAGGCGACATGGTGGAAGCAGACATTTACGTCGCACTTAAGAGGTGAAACAAACCATTCCGCATACTGAAAGCACCCTTTACGTTACGGACAGGAAAGTTTGGCGGGCGTGGCTTGCCGAAAACTACAACAAAAAACAAGGAGTGTGGTTATTGTATCCGAAAAAGGCAAGCGGTAAACCACGCATTTCCTACAATGACGCCGTTGAAGAAGCACTTTGCTTCGGCTGGATCGACAGCAAAGTTAAAACATTTGACGAGAACTCTTACGCTCAACGTTTCTCTCCGCGGAACCCAAAAAACAAATACTCACAAGCGAACAAAGAAGGGCTACGTCATCTTGTAAGTGGCGGTCTAGTATTGCCAGCGGTGCAAACCACGCTAGAAGAAGCCCTCAGCGAAGAGTTCACCATACCTCAAGACATTTTGAAAGAAATAAAAACCAACAAGGTAGCATGGGAGAACTTCCAGAATTTTTCGCCTGCATACCAAAGAATCCGCATAGCCTTCATTGAAGGCGCAAGAAAACGACCTGCCGAATTCAACAAGCGGCTTAAATACTTCCTAAAAATGACGGAGAAGAACAAGCAATTCGGCTTTGGCGGCATCGAAAAATACTTTTGAAACATTTTTGTACCAAAGTAGGTAAAAATTTAA
>Ga0272441_10003681_pt1 | contig 28862 bp, 18 predicted proteins | sample SSMProp6N_FD_193582 | JGI IMG/M metagenome (GOLD analysis project Ga0272441, IMG submission 193582) | Marine sediment archaeal communities from Little Sippewissett salt marsh, Falmouth, MA, United States - SSM-Prop-6N | ecosystem: Environmental > Aquatic > Marine > Wetlands > Sediment ... | reverse complement strand
GACGTTGAGGAACCCGACAAACTCCGCGGCACGGCGGCAATCTCGTTGGGACCGGCGCTCGAGCAGCCGATAAGGAGCAGTTCAGGGATCCCGAAGAGCTACCGGTCTCCGAGTTCACCTTGTCAGAATTTCAACCGGACCCCGAACTGCCACGCTACGGCATCGGTATAAATCGTCTCGCCGTACATCTGAAAGATGTTCGCGCTCTTGAGCGAGACGCCGGCCCCAACAACGGGCTGGAACTCGCTGTCGTCGCCGCCCCAGTCATAGTCTATCGTCTGGTACTGGCACCCGCCGAACCCGTACAGGCTCGTCCTGTCCAGGCAGCGGAACCAGGGGCAGCATGGCGGGAAATCGCGCGAGAGCCCGAGATCCAGCCCGGCCGTGTACGTTGAGCCGTAATCGATCAATGCCGTCCCCACCTGACTGTCCACGTAGAGCTTGCCGAGCGATGTGTCAGCGAGGTTGTAGCTGATCCCGAGCGACATGGTCATCGCGTCGTCACCCATGTCCGGCTCGTAATGGCCGACCGTGCCGTAGGCCCGGACCTTGTCGGTCACCCCGTAGCCGAGCTGACCGTACGCGACATCCACCTCGTCTCCGATCCGGTACCCGAGATCCACGCCGAACCCGCCCTTGTCCAGGTAGAAGCCGGGACTGAACCGCAACTTGATCGCGTGCATGTTCAGATCCGCGCTGCTCGCCAGGACCTGGCACGCCAACACAAGTACGACCGTCAACACCGCACAGAACTTCGTCATGCTTCGCCCTCCTTGCCGACTCGTTCGTCATTCCTCGCTGCAAGAGACAAGTGTACTGTGGCAGCAACACCACTTCCGGTCAAGATCCAAGATCCGCCCCGCCCCGATCCGCGAGGCTATTGGTGCGGCAACTGAATAGTGATGCCTGGCCCGGACCGGCGCTCAGCCGTCTCGCTTAGTAGTCGGATTCGTAAATACGGTGCCGCATCAGGACTGCGCGCGCAACCTGTCCAGTTCTCTTCGGTAGTACTTGCTGGGTGCGCAGCCGCTGCGCCGGCGGAAGATGCGGCTGAAGTAGTAGGCGTTGCCGAACCCGGCCTTGAAGGCCACCTCCTTGACGGACAGCGACGTGCAGGTCAGGAAATATTTCGCGAGCTCGAGCCGGGCATTGAGCAGGTCCTTGAGCGGCGATACATGGAAAAACCTCTTGTAGAGTGCCGTGAAGCGGCTGGTGCTCAGATGCACGTCCTTGGCCATGTCGGCCACGGTCCAGCTTCGCTGCAGTTGCTCGTGGACCGTGACCCGCAGCTGTTGGAAGCGCTCCAGATAGGTGGCCTCCACCGGGGTCAGCCGTGATTGGCGCATCAGGTGCCAGTGGGTGGCCAGCAACCGCATCAATCGCGACATGTGCTCCGTTACCTCGTCCTCCCAGAACAAATCGCGCTTGTACTTCGCGTGAAGGATCTCGTTGATCAGCGGCGCCACGAAACCGCTGTGGCCGGGCCGGAACAGGGCATTGAGCGGCAATTCGTAGTACCGGATCAGCGTGAGGCAATCGGGGCCGGAAAAGTGCATGTAGTCGTCACACAGCCCGACACCGTGTCCGCGATACCATTGCCTGTGCTCGGGCGTGAAGATGATGCAGTCATGCGGCCGACCCGTCGTCGTTCGCGAGCCCGTCCGGATCTGCACCGGGCTCCGGAAATGGAGGAACAGGAACTGTCCGAGTCCGTGCGGCCGGTCAATGGTGTATTCGAGCTCGTGGCGAGAGTGGACCCCGGCATGACTCACGGAGATCGGGTGTTTGGTCAACGCCGTCATTGCAGCAGGATAAGAGGATTGGTCATGCAGATGATCGGAATCTTCATTTAAGGCAGCAGCCCGTCGGTCTAGAGTTGAGAGGCCGGTCGGGCTCACCTAACCAGCCGGTCTTACGGATGTCAAGATAAAGGAGTGAGCGCATGCTTGAAGACTATGTCACGGTGAATACGACCGAGTTTTCTTACCTGCCTTGGGCCGAACGGATAGCGCATCTCAAGGAGCGCCATGGATTCCGGACGTTGGAAGTCGGCGTGGGCAGGACCAAGAACGGCGACGAACTCGAGCGCGTGGCGGAGCTGCTGCACACGCAGGAGATCGGCGTTGCCGCGGCGCACGACTGGTATCCGTTCTTTGCGCCGAACGACGCGGAAGGGATCGCGGAGATGGAGCGCCGGTTCGTGCGCAATATCGAACGGGCCGCACGGCTGGGCGCCGATCGGTTGATCTGGTATACGGGCGAAAACGAACGGTACGCAGGGGATGAGGCGGTCGAGGCGCTCGGTAACCGATTGCAGAACGTCTTGAAAGAAGCGGAACGGCACGGCGTCGACCTGCTGCTGGAAACGGAATTCTCTCCGCATGGCACCGACCCGGGCGCACGCGTCGCGTTGCTGAAGAAACTGATGACCGATTTCGCGCACCCGCGGCTGGGCATCAATTTCGACGCCGCGAATGTCTATGTGGCCGATGAAGAGCCGTTTCCGTATGCCTACGACGAGCTCAAGCCGTGGATCCGACACGTCCATTTGAAGGATGTCTTCCTCCGGCATCCGGACAACCCGGAAAGAAACGAACGGGGTCATCCACAAAAAGGGCACAGCCGCACTTGTATCTGTTGTCCCGTCGGCGAAGGAGCCGTGAACTACACCGGGCTGCTGAACGCGCTGCAGGCCGACGGCTACGCCGGGTACCTGTGCCTGGAGACCCATGTACCGAGGCCGTTCAATGACCGCACAGTGGAACGTGGCCTGGCGTTCATCCGAAAGCACTATCAGCGAGGAGAATCGTCATGAAGATCACACGTTGGTTGATCGTGGGCTGCGGACGCATCTTTTTCGGGCGTATGTTGCCCGTTCTGCGGGCAAGAGCCGATTCGAAGATCGTCGGCCTCGTCGATTCGGCTGAAGACGCCCTGCAAAAGGCGCGCGAGCAGGGCGTGCAGACGGCTCGGCGTTTTTCCCGGCTCGAACAGGCGCTGGACTGGGGCGAGTTTGACGCGGCCTATGTGGCCACGCCCACGGCCGAACACGTGGCGGCCGTCAAGCGGCTGCTGCAAAACGACTACCATGTCCTGTGCGAAAAACCTCTGGCCGGCAGGGCACAGATCGCCGAGCAGCTCCGTGAGCTGGCGGACCGCGGGCCGGCAATCTGCATGGTCGCCTACATGTCCAAGTTCAACGCCTACAACGAAGAGGCCATCCAGCAGGTCAAGGACGGCAGGATCGGCAGAATCCGACGCATGGATTCGCGCTTCTCGTTTACCGCGTCCGGTGATTGCACTTGGCGCCTGCGCGCCGGTTCCGGGGGTGGCGTGCTCAATGACATCGGGATCTATCCGCTGACAACCTTCCGGGACGTGATGGGGCGCCCGCCACGCAGCGTGCGCGCCATGATCTTTCCGGACCCCGAACCACACGCCGTCGATGAATCGGTTCGGGCCCAGCTATGGTACGACGACGACGTTGAGGCGACGGTCTTCTCAAGTTTCCGTGCCCCGGCCGCGGCCGCTCTCGATCTGTGGGGCGAGGACGGCACAATTTCCGTCACGTCAACCTTCGGCCAAACCGGGACAGGACATATCGCCGTTGGCTACGAGCTCAAGAAGGGAACGCGCGTTCCCGTGCAGGAGCATAATCCCTACGACCGTGAAGTCGCTTACTTCCAGAACTGCATCCGGACGGGAGAGAAACCGGACGCACGTTTCTCGGTCCACGGCGCGCTTATGGATCTGCGTGTCATGGACGCCATCCGAGCTGCGGCCGAGTCGGGCCACGAGGTACGGTTGAGCGCGAGCCCGTCCTGAAGCTGCAGGACCAGCCACAAGAACTAACGTGATGCGTCAGGGGAACCGGGCGCGTCTGCAACAGAACTGGCGGGAATTCGGGGTTCTTCCCGTTCGGTTCCTTCGGGCATTGGGCAACGACCGTCGTCATCCCTGAAAAAAGTTTCAAAAAAGCGCCGGTTCTGCGATTCTGCTGGCATACAAGGATAGACACGGGCCGCGGCCATGGACGAAATCGAACAAGGGCTGGTAACCGAGTTTGTGCAGAACGGCTCGGAACAGGCGTTCCGTCAGATCGAGCAACGCTATGCGGCGCTGGTCTACAGCGCCGCCTATCGACGACTGCACGACCATCATCTGGCGCAGGACGCGAGTCAGGCGGCGTTCATCGTGTTCGCGCGCAAAGCGGCCCGGTTGAAACGCAGCGTGCGGCTGGCCGGCTGGTTCTGGCAGACCGCCGTGAACGCGGCCCGACACATCGAGCGGGAGCGTGCGGCACGCGCGAAACGCGAGGAGAAGGCGGCGATGCAGGCAGAGGACGGGCGCGAACGGCTCTGGGAACAGATCGCGCCGCAGCTCGACGCGGCGCTGCAAAGCCTGCACGGCCCGACGCGCGACGCGTTAATCGCACACTATCTGCAGGGCAAAACCCAGCGCGAGATCGCGGAGGCATGGGGCGTTCACGCCGATGCGGTCCGCCGAAGAATCAAATCCGGACTTGGCAGACTCCGAAAGATGCTGGCAGCCCGGGGCACGGCCGTACGTTCGGCCGTCCTGATCGGCCTGCTCAGTTCCAGGACCGCGGAAGCGATGTCGACCGAGTTGTTCGACGCGATCCACCACACGGCCTGGGGCGTGAGCACCGGCGCCCTGGCACTCGAAGGATCGGCCAATGCGATTGCGAAAGGAGTCATGCGCATGATGACCTGGTCAAAAATCAAAGTCGGCGCCGCCTGCATGAGTACCGCCGCGGTTGTCGGCGGGTTCACCGCCGTGGTCGCTGTTCAGACGGCACAGCCGCCGCAGACGGAGTATCTGTGGACCGCGATCACGCCGCAACCGAAAGAAATGCAGAGCGCCGGCCGGGCCGTGCCCGTTGCGGGCGGCACGATCCTGCTGGCCGGCAACGAGCCGAAACTGGCGGTCGCGGCCGACGAACTGAACCGGCGCCTGACCGAAGAGCTCGATGCAGCCGCGCTCGATGTGAAGGCCGGCGGCCCGGCCGATGTAAGGGCTGCCGCCGGCCCGGTCATCGTGATCGGTGTGCGCGGTGCGGGGCAGATGCCTGGCGTGACCGCTGCGTACCCCGTCACGGTGCCGGACAAGACGGAAGGCTACGCGATCGCAGTGCACAATGCCGGGGCCAAACCGGTTGTCGTGCTGGCCGGCCATGATGCGCAAGGCGCGCTGTATGCGGCCGTGACGCTCCGGTTCCTGCTCGTGCCGGCCGACGGCGCAAAAACCCCGAACGGCAAAGCCGCGCTCGAGCTTGCGACGATCCGGGATTGGCCCGACTTCCCTTGGCGCCAGATCGGGAAGCCGCCGGCCAATGTCGGGATCGGCTGGGAGCTCAGGGGCGCGTCGCGGAAGAAAGACGAGAAAGCGCTGGCCAGGGCGGGCGAAGCGTTCGTAGCGGAGAACAAGCGGTACGTGGATTTCATGCTGCGCCACAAGATCAACCTGAGCTGGTCGCACGTGACGCACCTGTTCGCGGGTGGCGAAGCGCAGTACAAGTACGCGCGCATGGTCAGCGACTATGCGCGCGCGCGTGGTGTCGCGTTCATCGCGAGCTCCCAGACGAACGTGGGCACCTACCCGCGGGACAAGGACGATCCGAAGATCAGCCGGTGCGTCGATCATCGCGTGCACAAGAAGTACTTCTGCTGGTCTATGCCGGACGTGCACGAACAACGCGCGCGCGATATGGCCAAGGCGATGAAGGAGTCGGGCCACGACTGGCTCTACCTGCACGCGACCGACGGCGGCGGCTGGGAGAACCCGGCGCGCTGGGGCGAACGCTGCGAGCACTGCAAGAAGATGTTCGGCGACGACCATGCCGCGGCCGATGCGGCCGTGTTCGGGACCTACTATCGTGTGATCAAGAAACAAATCCCCGACTTCAAGCTGATCGCTGTGGTCTATCCCTACAACGGCAGCCATATCGATCCGATAGCCGTCGAGAAAAGACTCGTCCACGGGTCCGGCAACATCCCGAACGCCAAGGCGCTCGCGAAGAAGATCACCGACGGGCACCAACACTTTCTGACGAGGCTCGGCAAGCTGATGCCGCCCGACATCTACATCTGCCAGCGCGAAGTCCCGCGCGAACAGTACGCGCTCATGACCAAATGCTACGGCAAACGCCCGTTCCAGATCTATCTCGAGGTCAAACACGGCAGGGGCTGGAACCCCGAGTTCACGATCACGAGCGGCTGGCTCAAGACCTTCTACCGGCCCGGCTACCAGGACATCTTCTACTCGGCACACGGGCCCTGGGGCCTCGACTACCTGACAGAGCTGATGTCGGCCGAACACGGCTGGACCGTGAACGCGCCGGGCGCCAAGGAATTCACCAGCGGCAGCGTGCGGCAGTACGATATCGACCACCATATCGAGCCGCCGGACATCGCGCAGAAGTACATCGCGAAGTTCTGCAACGATTTCTACGGGCCGGAGATCGGACCGTACATGGTGCCCGTCTACGACTCGAACATCGGGTTCCGGTTCATCGTGCGGCCCGCCGAGATCCGCCGGAATATGCGGCTGCGCGATGCGACAGCGCGTATGCAGCAGATGAGCGATGCGACCGGCCGCGCCTGGGACTCGCTGCGACAGGCCCGCAAGGCATACGACGAGGCCCGGGCTGCGGGCCGGAAACCGATCCCGAACAGACTCGCAGCAGAGATGTTCGGCGAGATGTATCGCGCCGTGCTCATCTCGGCCAGCCTCGCGCCGTTCCAGCTCTGCATGTTGCAGGCGCGGCCCGCCGTGATCTCGGGCGATATGGAAAAGGCGAAGCAGCTCACAGCGAGAGCGCGCGCGCTGGTCGAACAGGGCAAAGCGCAGCTGAAAGCCGAGTCGGCGTGGATGCGGCAGGTGCCCATCAACAGAAAGCGCAACCCGAACTTCGTATGGACGTTCGGCCAGTTCCAGGTGTGGGACTGGGCCAAGCAGTCCGAACAGGTCGCGAAGTTCGAGAAGAACATGGACGACCTGTTCGAAGCCTACAACACCCCGAAATGGTTCAAGAACGCGATGAAGGAGCGGGTCCTCTACGCGGTGCCCGCAAAGACAGCCCCGAAGATCGACGGACGGCTCGACGAGAAGGTCTGGCAGACGGCCACGAAGAACGAGCATTTCGTGAACCACAAGACCTCTACGCCGGCCGAGAAAGAGACCGAGGCCCGGATCCTCTACGATGCCGACGCGCTCTATGTCGGGTATACGGTCTATGAGCCGGGTGCGGACAAGATCCCGGTCCGCCAACGCAAGCGCGATGATCACAACTGGAACCCAGCGCATTCGGTCGAGCTGTTCGTCGACGCGAACAACGACAAGCAGACCTACGTCCAGTACATCTGGGGCATCGACGGCAGTATCCTCGACGGCCGCAAGCTGCGCGACGCGAACGGCATGCTCAAAATGGACAAAGCCGGGTTCACGTCCAACGCGGAATTCGCGGTCGCGCGCTATCCCGACCGCTGGACGCTCGAGGCGCGGATCCCGGCCAAGGAGTTCGGCGCCGCACCGAAGAAGGGCGGCGCGTGGCGCGCGAACCTGTGCCGGAACCTGGTCCGCTCCGACGGCAAGCGCGAGGCGACCTCTACGGTCTTGATGGAGGGCAAGAGCTTCCACACGCCCGCGAAATTCACGGAGCTCCGGTTCCTGGCCAAGACCCCGCCGAAACGGGAGCCGGTCATCAACTTTAGCGTGGCCAAGAAACGTACCGGCCAGATAACAATCGGGGACGGGACCGGCTACGAGACGGTGCTCGATATCAGCCTGGACACGACGAAACCGCTGCACAACGCGTCGCTGACCGCGGAGGTCTTCTCGGGCAACGCGCGAAAGGGTCAGTTCGCGGTGTTCGAGAAGCAGAGCATCCAACTGCTCTGGCGCAGTCGCGAGCCGATCCGGCACCTGGTCGACACGCCGGTGCCCGGTGTGCAGATCGAGTTCCATCTCAAGGCCGACGAAGGAGCCTGGACCTTCCGCCGCTCGTTCGGCTCGCCGCCCGAACGCCAGGTCAAAGCGCGCTTCATCAAGGGCGTCAGCGGCCAGGCACTGGCGGACACGGCCCATTTCCCAGCCGTTGTGGAAGCGGGCCCGCTCTTCGATTCAGGGCAGGGCACACTCGAGATGTGGGTCCTGGGCGGGCCGCCGTTTGAAGCGCCGCTCCCGTTCGGACCGAAGATCCAGCAGGTCTTTTTCTTCCAGGGCCCGACCCGGTTCGACTATCCGCTGAGCGACAACAACCGCTCCGTGTGCCTGCGCCGGTCAGGCCGGTATCTGACAGCCCGCGTCTCCACACGAGCATATCAACAGCTCTGGACCGGCGCGGCCGTCGGGAACTGGCAGAAGACGGGCTGGCACCACATCGCCATGCAGTGGGCGGCTGCAGACGAAGCGGCGCTCTCGATCCAGCTCTACATCGACGGCCGGAAAGCCTCGAGCGGAACGAAGACGAAATTGCACGGAAAGAAATGGCTGCCGAAGACGGAGAACTACCTCGTGCAGCTCGGCGCCATGATCACCGGGGCCGGCCCGCTCGGCTGGCCGATCGACGAGGTGCGCGTCTCGAACGCGCCGCGCTATAGCGCAACGTTCACACCACCGAAACGCGCGGCGCTGGACGGCAACACGACCGTCGTGTTCCATTTCGACGGCGACCTGCGCGGCGAAAGCAAGGCCGGCCAAACCGTCATGGCCAAAGCCGGCGCCGGCCGCTCGTGAGTCTCGCTCGCCCGGGTGGGGGATAGGCATCGAGCATTCCCAATCGTCGCACGTACTCGTCTGCGTACTCGTCGCCCGAGCCGGGGGTGTGCGTTGCTCTACCAGATGACCTTGAGGCCCTGGCCCGCGTACAGCGCAAAATCCGGGTCCTTCGTGATGATCGGGAGCCCTTCGCCAATCGCTTGCCAAATCAGCATCCGGTCAAACGGGTCCTTGTGGCGCAGCACGGGCAGCTTATGAAACGAAGACGCCGCGTCCGCAGCCAAAGCAAGAAACGCAAACCCCATGTCCTCGGCAACACCGGGCAACTGCTCCGGACTCACGCCCTCCAGCCCTATCTTGCCCAGCGCATACTTCAGCGATATTTCCCAAAACGACACCACACTCACAAGAATGTCGTTGTCAGGCTCAAGGATTGCAGCCCGTCCCGCCTTTCCCAACTTCCGCGGCGAGAAGGCCGACCACAGAAGGCTGTGCGTGTCCAACAGATATCTCATGAAACCAACAGGTCCGCGTCGCTGATCTTGAAATCCTGACGAACCCGGTACGTGGCCCGCCCCGCGAGCACGCCGAGCTTCCGCTTCGCCTGACGCCGGTAGCGTGCATACGGAACGATCACGGCTAGTCGCACCTTCTTCTTTCCGTACGACACGGCAATAGCGTGCCCGCGCCTGACCTCGTCGAGCACCTCAGAAAAATGTGTCTTCAGTTCGCCCACCGCCATCGTCTTCATGCCGACCTCCGCCTCACAATACACCTCTGAGTACACCATTTTCTGGTCAAGTTGTCAAGATCTATTCAGCCCGTGTTGGCGTGGTAATCAGGGCGTTCGGGCGCCGCACGGGCAGGGACGCCGAGCTGCGCGAACGATTCAAGGAGCCTGCATGGAACGACCAGGTCATCCGGTTCCTCGACGCGAACGCGAACGATTTCATCCCCGAATCTTCTCTGCAGCTATGCGGCGTTGTGGTAGCATTCGGATCTGCCCCCCGTGCCTTGCGGAGTGGGACGACCGGCGAAAAGGAGAATGTCGAATGAGACGAGCCCGTCTGCGACTCTGGCAGATTCCGACACTGGGCCTGTGCCTTGCGTTTACTGCGCACGCACTCACGGTCACGGTCACAACCACAGGCGACTCCGGCGCCGGCTCGCTGCGGCAGGCGATCACGGACGTGAATGCGAGCGTGGACTCGTCGAACACGATCGCGTTCGATATCAGTGGCGCGCCCGTGCATACGATCGTGCTGGCCACCGCGCTGCCCACGCTCGATAAGCAGGTCCTGGTCGACGGCTACTCGCAGCCGGGCTATTCGAACGGCGCGCCGGCCGTGGCGCTGGACGGGTCCGGTCTGACGGGCTACCGTACGGGCCTGACGCTCGCCGCCGCGCAAAGCTCGGTGCGCGGGCTGATCGTTCGGGAGTTCAGCCAGCGGGCGATCCTGCTTTCCGCCGCGAACTGCACGGTTGCCGGCTGCCACCTGCTCGACAGCGGGGCCTGCGGCGTCAGGATCGTCAACGCCTCGGGCTGCACGATCGGCGGCACGGACGAAGCGGACCGCAACGTGATCACGGGCAACCAGTACGCCGGCGTGATGATCGAGGGCACCGCCGCATCCGGCAACACGGTGCTGGGCAACTATATCGGGGTCGATGCCACGGGGCTCAACGCCGTCTCGAACAAGGCCTACGGCGTGTATGTTGACGAGGCGCCGGGCAACACGATCGGCGGGACCGCGCCAGGCGCGCGCAACGTCATCGCGGCCAACGGCAACTACGACGTCTGTATCACCTGGCTGCCCGCCTCGAACAACGTCGTGCAGGGCAACTACTTGGGGCTCGCGGCCGACGGCAGCACACCCTTGTCCGCCGACGGGAACTGCGGGGTCTACGTGCGCGCACCGTACACAACGGTCGGCGGCACGCGCGACGGGGCCGGGAACGTGATCGCCAGCCACAGCTACGCGTGTGTGCAGATCTACGAGACCGACGCGTACGGGACCGTGGTGCAGGGCAACTATATCGGGCTCGACGCGTCCGGCATGAACCCGGTGACCAACGATAACCACGGCATCCTGATCTACAACTCCTCGGGCAACACGATCGGCGGGGCTGCGCCCAGTGCGCGCAACGTGATCTGCGCATGCATGATGGACGGGATCATGGTCAATTCGGCGCCGGGCCTCGGCGCCGGGAACACGATACAAGGCAACTATGTCGGCATCGCTGCCGACGGGCTGACCGCGCACCCGAACGCATGGAGCGGCGTGGACCGCGGCGCCATCCACTGCTCTACGGCCAGCAACACGATCGGCGGGGCCGCGGCCGGCGAAGGCAACGTCGTGTCCGGCAACGAGCGATACGGGATCGCGATCTGGGGCACGAACGCGGTCGGCAACGTGATCGCAGGCAATACGGTCGGGCTCGCCGCCGACGGAACCAGCCCGCGCGGCAATGCGCGGGACGGGATCTGGCTGTATGACACGAGCCAGAACACGGTCGGCGGGACCGCGCCCGGCGCCGGCAATTTCGTCGCGCACAATGCGGGCAGCGGGGTCAGCGTGAGGGGCTCGAACGCGGTCGAAAACGCGATACTCGGCAATTCCATCTACAGTAATGCCGTGCTCGGCATCGACCTGGCCGACGACAACAACGTGCAGGTCAACGACTTCCTCGATACCGACCAGGGCGCGAATGGACTGCAGAACTACCCGCACCTCGACAGCGCCGCGTTCGGCAGTACGATCGTGGCCGGCTCGTTGGGCAGCAAGACCGGCACGCTCTACCGGCTCGAATTCTTCGCGTCGCCGACCACCAACGTGCACGGCTGCGGCGAAGGCCGATGCTTCCTCGGCTGGACCAACCTGCTCACATCGACGTCGCCCTCGACCCCATTCTCCGTCACCCTGCAGGTGGCCGTCGCCAAGGGCCACTACGTGAGTGCGACCGCGACGGACCCGGAAAACAACACCTCCGAGTTCAGTGTGCCGGTCCGGATCACGTTCGCGGATGCGGACGGCGACAGTATCGAGGACGGCTGGGAGCTCGCGCATTCGCTCGCCACCAACGTGGCGAACCTGGGCGATACGGATCTGGACGACTACAGCGACCTCGAGGAGTTCTATGCGGACACGCATCCGAACGATTCGAACGACTACCCGCGCGTCTCCGATATCGCGCTCGGCAGCGGGCCCGCCGTCTTCTTCCCATCCTCCGCCGCGCGGCTGTACCGGCTCGGCATGAGCACCGAACCGCTCGCCTCGAACAAGTGGCAGTTTGTCGGCCCCCAGTTGCCCGGTAACGGCGGCACATTCTCGCTCCAAACCCCGGCCGGCGCGGATATCAGCTTCTACGGCGTCACCGTGACACTGCCCTGACCGGCGTCGCCGAGCGGCTCGGCGAATCCGCAACGCAGGCAGACACCGTCCAGGGCGGCGCCACGCATTTCTCGAGAAAAAAGGGCGGCCATTTCACGCCATCTGCGGGCTTCCCGAGGATCGCCCCGCACAAGAGTGCAGCGGCGACCTCGGCGCGCCCACATCTGGCGCAAACTGACCACCCTTTTTTCTCGTCCCCCTCGCAGACTCGGGGGCACGAAATGCGTGGCGCGATGCCGCAAAGGCCCCCGCACCAAGGTGCGGGGGCCTTTGATTTGAAGGTCCGGTTGATCGCAAATCCGTTCACACGGACGAATCCCGTCGTGCAGGGATGAACAACGGCGATCACCCGCTATCTGCCCGGAATTCGGTCGTAGAGCGCGAGATCGTCGATCCACTGGCCGGACCCGATCGAGCCGTAGTTCTTGAAGATGCACCACGCACCGATCCCGTTCCTGACCTTGTTCGGGCCCTTGTAGTCACAGATCGTCTGCCCGTCGATCGCGACCCAGACCCGGCCGTCCGGTCCCGCGCTGTGCACCCAGAACACCTCGAACTTGAACCACGTGTCCAACGGCACCGGCACATCCTTGTTCGAGACCTGCCAGTGGTTCGGCCGGCCCGGTTTCTTGAGGTACTGACCCTTCACGTGCCAATACGGCTTGGTCTTGTCGTTCTTGTCCCGGTAGATGTACACGCCCCACCGGTAATCGCCGTTCAGCCATTCCATGATCAGACGCCAGGTCAACACGTCCGGCAGGTTCGGCTGCAGCTTCAGCCAATACCGCACATACATCTGCTGCAGCCTGTCCGCCGCGCTCTCGCCGCCCGGGAACATGTTGTACTGGACCCGGGTCGTGCCCTTGAAATCACGGTCGAGCTTCAACACATTGATGTACAACGCACGGGTCGGCGTGCCGTGCGGGCCGGGCACCGTCTCGATGCGCGTCTCCACAAACTCGCTCAAAGCCTTGTCACGACTGACCAGGTAGTTGAAATACGCGCGGTCGTGCGCGCCCGGCAGATCGGCCGGCCACCTATAGCCGCTCGTCCGGTCCGCGCCGCTCAGCGTGCGCGCTTTCGGCGGGTCCACCTGCACGTCCGCCTCGAACCCCGACGCGAACAGCAGCGTCGCCGGCTGCTCGGCAACCGCCGCACCAACGGTCATGAACATCAGCCAACGGGCCAGTAGCCGCCGGCCATACTTCCACAATCGCTCTCGCATCCTGGGTTCTCCCTGGCTGCCGCCCGACTCGGTCACGTCCTGGTTTCAGGTTGGCGCCCTTCGCCCCGTACTCGTACACGTACTCTTACACGCAGATCTGTCCCATCGATCTCCATCCTCTGAGCAGATTCGCGTACCACCTACCTGCCTCCTATCACCTGCCACCTACCTCCTGCCTCCTTCCCCCGTCACCCCCAAGTATCACGGGCCGCAAGCAGCTGCATGCAGTTCTGCTGTGTGACGAGCGCCAGGTCTTCCTGTCGTTCCAGAAAGGGTTGCAGATCATTTCGGACCGCCGCCCAATCCAGCTTGGCCAGGCGCTCCGCCAGGCTCTGCCGGAGATTCCCGGCGGTGATGACCGGACCGGGCCACCCGGTCTGCTGCAGGCCGGCATTCAATAGCGCCAGGTTCGGGGCAGGCCAGGATCGATCCGAAAGAAACCAGACCAAATCATAGATGTCCCGCCCTTTGGTATAGCGTCGTGACAGAATCGCGTTCAGCTTGCCGGCCAACAACGAGGCCCGGTCATGGTGCAACAGGTTCACGGTCACAAAACGGCGAACGATCGTGGTCTCTGTCACCGCGCCCGTCGGCGGGTTCGTGTCGATCTCGATCTTGACGGAACACGTCTCCGTGCGATGCGCGGAAAGACCCAGCTCGTAGAGCAGGCCCGGGAACTTCACGAACGCAGCTTTCTCTGCCTTGGCGGGTGAAGCTTTGATGCTCAGAGCATAGTCCTCCGCCTCGAATGCCGAGCGAATCCGCTGCAGCACCTGCTCGAAACGACACTCTTTGCCCGGCTCGACCAATGCGAAATCCAGGTCTTCGGAATAGCGGGCGATCGCGTAGAGGAAACGCAGCGATGTCCCGCCCATGAACGCCCAGGTCAAAAACGCACCGGCATCCTGAAGCGCCTGCAAAACGCGGGCCTGCAAGTATTCCCGGACCAGCGAACGCTTGAGCGGTACACTCGGCCGCCGCTCAATCTGTTCTCGCAAGAATTCTTTCATCGTGCCCGACGCCTCTCGTCATGCCATGTCCGCAATTCGGGCAGCGGCGCGACGGAGCTTGCTGCTCCCGCTCCGCTCCGCCAGTTCCATCAGCACCGCTCGGTCCACGCCCTCCATGTTCTGGAGCCGCAGCTCGCGCAGATACGCCGCGCCGTCCGCGTCCGGTGTCAACCAGATCAAATCCAGCAACGCCTTCTCCGGACTCGCCATGAATGCGCGTTGACCAGCCGTTAACTCGAGCTGACGGTACCCCGCAAATAGCGACTTCTTGATGTGCCTGAACACGTAGACGCCGTCCGGCGTCCGGACCTTCTCCGGACGGCCCGTCGTTACCGCCGTTACCACCGGAACATGTTCGGGAATCAAGCCGTAATGCGACAACGCAGATTGCAGACTCACGTAGCTGCCGCGCTTCAAACGGTTCGATACAAGAAACGGGTGCGGCATCACCTTGCGGTACGGCTCCGCTAGACAGTACAATCCCCGCCGCAGTTGCTGCAGACGGCCCGCCTTCGTCCAGCGGCTCAGCTGCAGGCGCACCCCGGCTCGCGTCCGGCCGCCACTCAATAGCAACCCGGACGAGAAGACCGGCTCCACCCCCACCTCAGCAAGCAGTTCCTCCCATTTCATGGCAATAACATATCATCTAGGATGATTTTTTGCAACACTTTTTTCGGACTGCGGGAGATACCGAATCGCGAACAGCCAACATCCAAGTTCCATCTCGGTTGGACGTTGGCTGTTGGCTGTTGGGTGTTGGGTGTTCGAATCGTCGACCGTGAAACGTTACCGAGCCTCAAACACTGAAAAGTACTCCTTCTCAAACGCATCTCGATCGATCTCAAAAGGTACTTCATGCCATGGTTCCTCGCCGCCTTCCGCCCAATGCGTCAACCCCAACATCTCCTCGTCTTTCAGCTCGATCGTTGCTCGGCCTTTCTTCCACCCGAAAATGTCTTCCCTGAAGATCGCGATACCGGCCAATGGATCCGCGAAATAGGCGGTATCCTGCCGCTCGAAATAGATCTCGGCATATCGCCTGACCACATCGAGAACCGGATGTCCGCTGAACTTATCGCCGAACACACTCTTGTGCAGGCTGTACCGGTTCACATCGTGCCCCATGCATTTGTGGTAGTTCATCCGCTGCCCGTAGACGATCGCCGCGGCATGCGGATCGTAAAATGCGTTCGGTTCCGGTTTCCGCACCCCATAATGCCCGCAGAACGAGACCATCCCTTTCAACAGCGCCGGCAGCTCCGGATCGATAGAGAACAGCACCCCGATATTGGTCAGCGCGCCGATCGTACAGAGCACGACCTCGCCCGGATTCGCGCGGATCGTCTCGCTCAGGAACCGCATCGCCTCGCGTTCCGGCCAGTCCGTGTCGTGTTCCAGCTCCGGCAATGCCGCCGCTTGACGCGAAGTCTTCTTACCTTCCCGGATCGGCACGAGCAACGGCTGTTTCACGCCCGGGTAAATCGGCACATCCCGCTGCGCCGCCTTACACAGCGCGCTGATCAGCCGCGCCTTGACGACCGTGTCCCCGAACACCGTCGTCACACCCAACAGCTCGCACTCCCTGTTCGCCAACAGATACCCCGCACACAACGCATCATCGATGTCGTTCCCGATATCCGTGTCCAATATCACCTTGATGCCCATCGTTCCCCCCTCTCGCTCATCACCCACTCGAGATTTCTTGCCACGGCGCGCACGAGGCCCGCCACCACTCACCGTCAGAGCGAAGCCTTTCAGCGAAGGTTTCGCCCGCAGTTCTTCACCAAAGTCCTCCGCACTCTCGTGCGGGGGACTTTGCGGCAGCGCGCCTCGCATTTCGTGCCCGAAGGGACGAGAAAAAAGGGTGGTCAGTTTGCGCCAGATGTGGGCGCGCCGAGGTCGTCGCTGCACTCTCGTGCGCGACGATCCTCGGGAAGCCCGCAGATGGCGTGAAATGGCCGCCCTTCTTTCTCGAGAAATGCGTGGCGCCCCCCCCTCGGACAACCTTCCGCTGTAGCCAAGCCAAAAACCGCCACCTCAAAACGCCTGCAGCAACTCGAGCAGCTTGCGGTCCAGTTCGTGGCCGTGCCAGTCCTCGTACGCCACATCCGCGCGCTTCGAGTCGAGAATACCGAACGGCCCCCGCAAATTCCAGAGCGCATGCCCGATATTGTGCGAGGTCAGCACCTCCAACACGTCACGGTACCAGCGCAACACCACGTCGTGCGGCGCACTGTTGTTCGAGCCGCCCTCCCCGCAATGCACGCCGAGCCCCTGCCGCGCGAGCGCCGCCCACGGCTCATAATGCTCTTCCAGCTTCGCGCGGTCCCAGACACTGCCGTCCGTGTCCTGCGCGCCGGGCCACACCGGCGGCGGCCCCTTCTCCGGTGTCCAATGCACGATCCCCGCGGGCCGATAGCCTCGACAGCTCTGCGCAATGCCCAGGTCCGCCAGTTCCGGACACGGCACCCGCGCATAGGCCACGCCGTCCGCGATGATCAGCCGGTCCGGGTCGATCGCACGGACATGCGCGACCGTCGCGCGTACCACCTTCTCGTGTTCATCGAGCGTCATGTCGTCAAAGCCAGGGCCCAACGGCTCGTTCACCAGGTTGAAGCTCAGCTCGGATGATGGCGTCCCCTTGTAGCGTTTTGCCATCAGCCCCCAATGGAAACAGAACGCTTCCAGCGCCTCCGCGTCCTTCCACAGATCGAACGGCTCGCGTTTGCGCGTCTTGTGATTGCAGGAATAGCCCGGCGCGCAATGAAAATTCAGACACACATGGATCCCGTGCCGCGGGCCCAACGCCACCACCTCGTCCAGATCCGCCAGCTTCCGCTCGTCGATCTCGCGCCAGTCCTCACCTTTCAACCACCGATGATACGACATCGGCAGCCGCACGAAATCGAACCCCCAATCCGCGATCCACGCGAAATCCTGTTCGCACGCCTTCGCGGATTCCCGAAAGAAAATCATGCCCGGCAGGTTGAACCCCCGCCAGCGTGGCAATACAGTCTGTGCAGGCATCGTTGCGCCTCCCCTAAACCTTGTCGTAAACCTCGTCGCAAACCTTGTCGAATCCCCCGCCCCGGACCCCGTGACGCCCTGACCCGCTGACCCGGTGACGCCGTATACACTAACACCGGGCAGCCCGTTTTCAAGTGCCGCCCCTCGATTGCCACCGGCAACCTCCCCTACACACAGTGACCACTCCGGGAACGGAGTGCCGGCAGCCAATTCAACATGCCGCACCGCAACACATGGCCAGGGCCGAAATATTCCCCATAGCCAACCTTCAACGGTCGATAGGGAGAATATCGTTTCCGCCATCGTCTCGGATTTCAAGAGGGATTTCTGCCCGCTAAACACCCCACTGCGCCCAAGGGCTGCGGCGGGGCACGGCGCGAAATAACGCAGAGAAGGAGCCTTTCGCGTGATATAGCGCCTGCCCTCCGTAGCTTCCCTCCAGTAAAGCCAGCGCTACGAGCTGGCTTCTGACGAGACGCGCGCCGCCCGATCCGCGCTCCCTCCAATTTCAAATCTCAAATTTCGAATTTCCACCCTACCCAAATCTCTTGAAACGACTCGCAGAACCCTCTAGAGTCTGGTACCGCACGTGGGACGGTCGCCGACCGCCGACCGCGCGGCCTGTTGTCGCCCAGCCCTCCGGGGAGGAAGATCAATGGGGAACCCTAATCGACTCGCCACAATCGCCGCATCGCTCGCCATAGCCCTCTTGCTCTGCGGCTGTGCGACGATCCATCCCGAGAACATGGCCGGCCAGCAGAGAGCCGCGGCGCTGCTCGCGGAGCCGCTCAACATATCGAGGCTCCCCGTCTCGGTCGTGCTCGACATCGACAAGGCGACACGCGAGTGGTCGATGCGGAAAGGCCCATCCTTTGGACCGGGATCCGCGAGCAGGGTTGCGTACCCGGTCGGCAAGCATCTCGCGGCCGGCGCTGAACAGGTCGTGAAGGACACATTCCTGTCCGATACTCCAACCGGCGAAGTGGCGATCAGCGGCGGCCGGCTCCAGGTAAGAATCGACGATTTCGCTGTGAACTACGGATACTCCGGGTTCCATGGTCAGTACGTCCAATATCGGCTCGCGCTGAACGTACGCGCCGATCTGATCGCGCCGGACAACCGCGTGCTGTACAGCAAGAAGATCGCGATCGACTACCCCGGCTGGGGCAACATCTTTACCGGCGTCCGGCATCTGCCGGGCAAGGCGTTTTCCGAGGCGCTCGGTACGCTGGTCGCACTCTGGATGCGCGAGTTCGCAAAGGACATCACCAACGATCCGGCCGTTCGCGAGTACGCCGAGAACCTGGTTGCCGCACGCCAGCGCGAGCGGATGGCCGGGCCACAGATCACGATTGTCGGCCCGCGCGACGGGACGGTCACCAAGCAGGACCAAACCCAGCTCGTCGCCGCTATCCAGTCCAAGCGCCCGGTCAAGACGCTGCGCGGCTCCGTGAACGGCCGCGCGGTCGCGCTGAGCCTGGACCGCGGCAAGATCGCTAAGCAGATCGACCTCTCACCCGGCGAGAATGTGATCAGCATCACCGCCGTCGATACGGGCGGAGGCACAACGATCGAAGTGATCCGCGTCACGCGGACCGGCACACAGCTCGTGTCCGGCGCCGATATCCCGACCGCCGCGGAAGAAGGCAGGCGCTGGGCCGTCGTGGTCGGGATCTCCAAATACAAGCACGAGAACAAGGGGATCCCCGAGCTGCCCAACGCCGCGGACGACGCACGCGCGTTTGCCAGGTTCCTCATGTCAGCGACCGGCGGCGGGTTCGACAAAGAACGTGTCCTGCTGCTTGTCGACGAGGCGGCCACCTCCGCAGCGCTGCGCCGCGCGCTGTTCACTTACCTCAAGAAAGCGATCGAGGAGGACGTCGTCGTGCTGTTCTTCAGCGGGCAGGGCATGCCGGAACCGGGCGCGCCCGAGAACTACTACCTGCTCACGCATGACGCCGATCCTTCGAGCCTACCGAGCTCGGCATTGCCGACCTGGGACATCGAGACGGCATTCCAACGCAGCGTGAAAGCTAAGCGCGCGGTGATCCTGCTCGATGCCTGCGATGTCGGAAAGGCCGAACCCGGCACACGCGGGCTCAAGACCGGTCGGGCCCTGACCAACGCGTATGTCGAGCGCCTGTCCCAAACCGGCGAAGGCAAGGCCGTGTTCGCGATGGTTACCCGACAAGCTGCCGGCGGCGGACAGCGGCTGTTCACACGGTCTCTGCTCGACGGGCTCAAAGGCTGGGCCGACAAGAACCGCGACAAGATCGTGACGCTCGGCGAGATCATCGATTACACGACCGGATCGCTCAGCTCAATCTCGGGAGGCACACTGCGGCCGACTGTCTCCGGCCGGTTCGATCGGAACCTGCCGATGGCCGTTTTGAAGTAGACATCGAGACTGCCGAGAACTATCCGGCCGCCACGGAGGCCAGCCCTCCATGTAGCCGACTGGACCGATGGAGGGCCCGGCTCCGTCCGGGCAGCTTCCTGGATGCGTTTTTCGACAGTCTCATCCCGCGCAACGAAAGGAAGGCGAAGCATGAAGGCCAAACTGATGTCGCTCTGTCTCGTTCCCGTGCTCGTCCTGGTGCTCGGCGGCTGCATGAGTTTCGTGGCCGAGGACGTCGCGCTCGCGCCGGTCAAGCTGAAGACAGTCGACCGGCCGGACGCCAAAGCGGAGGTCGCCGTCCGTTATCCCAAGCACGGCAGCACGACAGAGAACACCGAGATTGCGGTCGTCGCGCAAATCGATGTCAGGGAACCGCTCAAGACGGCCGAGATGCTGCTGAACGGCAAGGTGCTCAAACGCTGGAATCTCGGCGCCGTCAAGCAGGGCACACGTGTGCCGATCGAGAACACGGCTGCCCTGGCAAAAGGCGCAAACACGGTCACTGTCCGGGTCCTGGCGGCCGCCGGGCATACGGTCGCGGCCAAGGCCCGCATCACGCGGGTCGAACCGAAGTTCACGGTCTCGACCGGGACCCCGCTCAGGAAATGGGCTGTCGTGATCGGGATCTCCGAGTACCTGCATTCGGAGCGCGGGATCCCGGCCCTCAAATTCGCGCACCGCGATGCCGTCTCGTTCGCGCAGTTCCTGCGCTCGCCCACAGGCGGCGGGTTCGAGACCGAAAAGGTCAAACTGCTCGTCAACAAGGAGGCGACGACGGTTAAGGTCCGGTCCGCGCTGTTCACCTTCCTGCAGCAGGCACGGAAGAAGGATCTGGTCATCGTCTATTTCGCCGGGCACGGCGCACCGGAGCCCGGCCGCCCGGACAACCTGTATCTGTTGACCTACGACGCGGACCCCGACGACCTCGCCTCGACCGCGTTCCCGATGTGGGATATGGAGACCGCGCTCAAACGATATATCGAGGCGGACCGCGTCGTGGTCGTCGCCGATGCCTGCCACAGCGGCGGGGTCGGGTCCGGGCAGGGCTTGCGCAGCGCGGGCGGCAACAACCTGATCAATGCCTACATGGCCAGGCTGCACCAGACCAAGCCGGGCCGCGCGATCATCACGGCCAGCGAGGCAAACGAGCTCTCGCGCGAAGGCCAAGAATGGGGCGAGCACGGCGTGTTCACCTTCTACCTGCTCGAAGGCCTGAAAGGGCCGGCCGACACCGACAAGGACGGGACCGTAACCATCGTCGAGGCGTTCAGCTATGTGCAGAGCCGGGTCCGGCGCGCCACGAACAGCGGCCAGCACCCCAGTATCCAGGGCCGGTTCGACCCGAACCTGCCGCTCGCCGTCCGCGAGCCCGGCCGCGAATAGCTATCTTCGCTGGGCCTCCTCCGAAAATACGTCTCCCAAGAGACTCTTTTGCCCGCTAAACACACGAAACAACGCGAAAAAGGGAGCCTTTCCCGTGATTTGGCCTGTCCAGCGGGCGAAAATCGTAACCGCCAAGCTCAATGGCTTCCCTCCAGTAAGGCCAGCGCTACGAGCTGGCTTCTGACGAGACGCTCGCCACCTGATCTGTGCTCCCTCCAATTTCAAATTTCAAATCTCAAATTTCACCTCCCATCCACTATTCACCAGCGCCCCCAATGATGCTAGAATACAGCCGATGAAGGCGCTCCGGCCAATGCACTCCACCCTCGCTGCACTGCTGCTGACCGCAGCCTACGCGGCTTGGGCGAACCCGCCCAAGCTCGCCGAGCAGGCCCGGCTCGACCTGCGCGCTGACACGAGCGTCGCGGTCCTGACCAACGGCTTCATCACGGCCGGCAACGGCACGCTCGACCGCATGATCTGGGAGCCCGACGAGGATCAGCCCGGCACCTACTATGCACGGTGGAGCATCCACCGGTTCGCATGGCGCGGGGTCGGGCTGCAGTTCACGCCCGCGAACAGCGGGCAGGTCACGCTCCGCCTGATGGGTCCGTGGGAAGAATACGAGCCCGGCACAATCTACCGCCAGGAAGTCTTCTGGGACGCAGGCTCCGCGCAGGGCGCCACGCTCAGCAACGCAAGTTTCGAAGCACAGACCGCCGGCATCCCGGACGGCTGGACGCTGCCCTGGTCCTCGGACCCCGTCGTCACGAACGGGCCGCCCGCGCCGTACGACGGCACGAACTACGTCAGTGCCTGGCACAACGGGCCGCTCGAGACCAGCTTGACCGTGACCGGCAACGTGCCCGTCAGCCTGTTCTTCCAGGCACGCGCGCTGATCCCGACCAACTTCACGGAGATGCCGCGCATCCTCACCACCAACACACCCGCACACCGGGCCGCGCTGAACTTCATGCGCGGCGTCAACCTGGCCGGCCATCTCGAGGCGCCGCCCAGCCAGGACTGGGGCGGCGCCTGCGACACCAACGATTTCCTGTATGTGCGCGAGGCAGGGTTCGACCACGTGCGGCTGCCGATCGCCTGGCATTACTATACCGGGCCCGGCCCCGCCTTCACGCTCTCGAACCAGATCGTCGAGGCCGCCGATTTCCTGGTCACCAACTCCCTGAACAACGGGCTCGCGGTCCTGATCGATATCCACCATTTCGACGATTTCACCACCGACCCGCCCGCCCACTCCAACAAGCTGTTCAAGATCTGGACCCAAATCGCCGAGCACTACTCGAATTTCCCCGACACCGTCGCGTTCGAGATCCTGAACGAACCGAAAGACGCGGCAACCACCGAGCTGATGAACGGAATCTATGCCGAGCTCATACCCGTCATCCGCCGGAGCAACCCGGCCCGCACCATCTTCGTCGGGCCCGGCGCCTGGAACGGGATCGGCGAGCTCGGCAACCTGGTCTTGCCCGGCTCCGACAGCAACCTGATCGTCACCGTCCACTCCTATGCCCCGTTCCTGTTCACGCATCAGGGCGCAAGCTGGACGCTGCCGACAACCGCCACGACCAACGTCGTCTATCCCGGCCCGCCCGCCGTGCCGCTCACGCCGGACCCCGCATGTACCGGCGATCTCTCGACCGTCAACTGGTTCGCCGCCTATAATACCGTACCGGAACCTTATAACCCGTCCGGCAGCAACGCGTTCGTGGCCGGCATCGAATATGCGCGGGACTGGTCCGAACATTTCGGACGACCTGTCCACGTCGGCGAGTTCGGCTGCTACACAAGAGCGCCGCACAACTCGCGCGTGCGGTTCTATCACGAAATGCGCGCCGCACTCGACCAGGCCCGGCTCGGCTGGGCCATGTGGGACTGGAAGACCGGCTTCAACTACTGGGACCCCGACCTCGAACAGCCGGTACCCGGCATGACCAACGCGATGTTCCCGGAAATCGTGCTGCAGTGGAGTCCCGACCGCGCCGTCCTGGCCGCCGGCGCAAAAGGTAAACTCTACATCCTCGACGAAACACTCGCGCTGACCGGCGCCGTCGCCTGGAACGCCGTCGCCTCCCAGCAACTCGACTCCGCCGAGTTCGAACACCAACCCCACCCCACCAACGGCCCACCCGAAGCCTTCTACCGCCTCCGCTGGCTCAAGTAGCTGACAGCTTTCAGTTTTCAGTTTTCAGTTTTCAGTTTTCAGTTTTCAGTTTTCAGGGAAGACTGTTCGCGGGAACGGACGCATCAAGTCGTTACTCTCGAGCTCCGACTTTCGACTTCTCCAGCTCCCCACTGGAACCTGAAAACTGGAAACTCCCCCCCCCTTCGTCGCTCCCATCCCTAGTCGTTCTCACCCCTAGTCGATCCCCTCCCTAGTCGATCCCCTCCCTAGTCGATCCCCTCCCTAGTCGATCCCCTCCCTGGTCAATCCCGCCGCCAACCCGTCTGAATCACGACAACGGCCCGATATCAGGGCGCCCAATCTCGAATGCTCCGCATCCCACGATTCGAGATTCGATGTTCGGTGTCCGATGTTCGTTTCCTTCGACGGAATCTTCGTCGGAGCCTTTGTCGAATGTGATGGCGTGCGGGGGACCCGGGCGGGATCGACAAAGGGGGGCGACAAAGGGACCGACGAAGTTGGGTTTGAATGTTGCCTCTTCATCCCCAGTGACACTTGGCCCCGCATCCCACCCGGAAATCGCATATTCCTTCTCGAGGAACCTACTCCTCGCATGTAATCGTCGCACGAAAGGCGTGCTGATAAAACCGAAATCGCCCGACGAGTGCGGGCCCGCGCCACCATCCACCCTCCTGCGCCCTCCTACGGAGGGCAAGCCATCCACCAGTCACCACCCACCAGTCACCCCCTTTCCCGCTTGATCCCGGAGGCCCAAAGCCATACGCTTCACCCACGATGCGTCGACCCGGCCCTGATGTCTATGCGCCATGCCGATGCGGCAGCGGCAAGAAGTACAAGTGGTGCTGTCTGGCCAAAGATCGCGAGGCGGCCTCGAAACCGGGCGCGCCCAGCTCCGCAGACGGGCCCGCCGGTTCATTGCTCGGTTCGGACAAAGTGATCGCGCTGGACCTGGTCGAAGGCGAACGCCTCAACACGAAGGGCATGCGCCTGCTGAGCCGCGGCAAGTATACCGAGGCGCGGAGCGCGTTCCTTGCCGCGATCGAGGCCGCGCCACTGCCGCCGGCCGCGCACAACAACCTCGCGCTGGTCACCTTCATTCTCGGCGATCTGCAGGAAGCGATTCGGCTGCAGGAACGTGCCATCGATCAGATCCCGATCGAGAACGTGTTCGGGATGGCGAACCTCGTGCATTTCTACCTGACCGCAGGCCGGGAATCGGAAGCCGAATCGCTGGCCGAAAAACTGACGGCGCGCGAGCTTCGCGATATCTCTGCTTTGGGCAAGACCTGCGAGGTCTTGGCCCGGCTCGCGCGCCATACCGCGATCCTCGCGGCCGTCGAGCAATACTACGGTGCACTCGACGCGCCCGTCTGCTTCTTCGCCGGTATCGCCGCGGCCAACCTCGGCCGCTACGACCGGGCCATCGCGTATCTGAACCGGATCGAAAGACGTGCCGCGCATCGCGCCCGCGCAACAGCGACGATCCGGCGGATCCAACAGGGCGCGGGCCCCGGCACGATCGAAGGGAACTGGCCCTATTTCCATGCGCAGGAACTGTTTCCGCGCAGTATCCTCGACCGGCTGACCGGAAACAAGAAAGACGACTCCGCAATGCGCGCCGCAATGGACAATGCGGCGTTCGTCGATACACTGGCCGCAATCCTCAACGAGAACGGAGGCAAAGACCCCGCCGCCCTCGAGGGGCTCCGGTTCGTTCGGCATCCGCGCGCCGATGAACTGCTCCAGACCGTCGCGAAAGGCACGTTCGGGCCCGACGAGCTGCGGCTCACCGCTGTACGGCTCCTGAACGAACGCGGCACATGGCCGTACGGCGAGCCGCACAAGGTCTGGCTCAAAGGAAGCTGGACCATGCTCGGCGGCCGTGGTTTCGAACTGAACCCCGAGGCCGGGACCGGGCCGATCCCCGAACGGGTCATGCCGCTCTACGAAAAGGCGGTTGTCGCCGGACAAGACGGGCAATGGAAGAAGGCCGAACGGCTCTGGCGCCGGTTCCTGCGCAAGCTGCCGGACAACTGTGCGGGCCATCATAATCTCGGGGTCGCACTGCTCCAGCTCGACCGTGAGCCCGAGGCGGAACAGCACATCCGCAAGGCGATGGAGCTGGACCCCGCCTATGTCTTCGCGCCCTGCAGCCTGGCCGTCCTCTTGCTGCGCCGCGAGCGCGTCGCCGAAGCGCGTGAGCTGTTGGATGCCGTGGAGGTGCCCGACGAACTGCATCCCGACACGTTCGCATGCTACTGCGCCGCACAGGTCCAGCTCGCCATGGCCGAAAAACAGATCGAGCACGCAATCGGCTGGCTCGACATGGGCACCGCCGCCGCACCGGACAACGGGCCACTCGCGGAACTGCGCGAGATGCTCGCCCTCCCCATCGGCTTGCACGGGTTTGTCGACCAACTGCGCGAACGCGCACTCGCAAAACGCGCGAAACTGCGACGACGCGTGCTCCGCCCGGACGCGCCGCTCGAAGAGTGTTACGGCGCCTACACCAAAGAACGGCTGCGCGGCATGGCGCAAGCACTCAGACTGCGCAGAACCGGCACGCTGCGCAAGCAAGCCCTGCTCGAAACGGTCTGCGAGCGACTGCGCCGGCCGGAGACGGTCCGGGCCCTGCTCGACGGCCTGTCCGACGAGGACCACGCCGTACTGCACGCATGCCGCCAGGCAGGCGGCGTCGCCGACTATGCCGCCTTCACTCGCGAGCACGGAACCGACACCGACGATCCCGTCATGTCGCACGCACAACCGCGGCTCGACCCGCTCCAGCACCTCGAATCACTCGGCCTGCTCGTCGAAGCCACGGTCAACCACCGCGAATCCGTCTTCATACCCAGCGAACTCCAATTGCCCCCGCTCTCCCTCCTTAGTCGCTCCCTCCCATAGTCGATCCCATCCCTATATTCTCCCTATAACGTACAGAATCTTGATTACAGGGAGAATATCATGCACAGTCCTGGGCTGCTGCCTGGATTTGTCGGGCGGGAAAGGGAGATAACTCTGCTTCGCGCGACTGTTGACCGCCCGAAACCGTCCGTCGCCGTCGTGTACGGGCGCAGACGGGTCGGAAAAAGCGCGCTGATCGCGAAGGCCTTGGAGGGTCGACCGGCTCTGTTCTTCGAGGGTCTCGAGAATCAAGCGACGTCTAAGCAGCTATCGAATTTCGACCTTCAGCTCAGAAAACAGACAGGAAGCACGGATAGGGAGGGAGTGCCGGGCACCTGGCGGGAGGCGTTCTTGCGGCTCGAGCCTGTGCTCCAGGAGCATCCTGCCTGCATCGTGCTCGACGAATTCCAGTGGATCGCCAATTACCGATCCGTGATCGTCTCGGATCTCAAGATGGTCTGGGACCAGTATCTGTCTCAGATCCCCGGCGTCTCGCTCATGCTATGTGGATCGATTGCGTCGTTCATGCTCAAGAAAATCGTCAAGGGCTCGGCCCTCTACGGGCGGACAGACCGCGTCATACACCTGCGGGAATTCTCCCTGAGCGAGACCGCACAGATGCTGCCCGGCTACGGAAAGGAAGAGCTCTTCGATGCCAGCATGATCCTGGGCGGAATCCCCAAGTACCAGGAGCTGCTCGGCGAGTATCCCTCGCTGTACTTGGCCATCGACGATCTCGCCTTTCGCGAAAACGGGTTCCTTGTCGACGAGTTCGACAGGATATTCATCAGCCATTTCGGCAGGAACGAGGACTATGCGCGCATAATCGGCGCGCTCGCGGCGCATCCCTACGGCATGTTCCGCAAGGACCTCGCCGCGGCAGCGAGCGTCGACCTGGGCGGCGGACTGAGCAGGAACCTGGACGACCTGGAATCCGCGGGGTTTATCCGTTCGATACGAGCGGTCTCGAGCCCTTCCAACACGCGACTGATCAAGTACATCCTCTCGGACGCATACCTTCGGTTCTACTACGCGCTCATGCGTCCGGACCTGGTCGCCATCAGAGCGGGTCAGTCCACGCGCCGGTTCGCGTCACTGGTACAAAAAACCGTCTTCCACAGTTGGCGCGGACGCGCCTTCGAACTGATCTGCATGCGACACGCACCAGCAATCGCTAAGGCTCTGGGGTTTCACGGGATCGAGTACAACGCCGGACCTTACTTCCGCGCCGCCAGAGCCGACGCGAAAGGGACACAGATCGATCTGGTCTTCGACCGCGCCGACAATGTCCTGACCCTCTGCGAAATGAAATGCAGCCGCAACCCGATCGGGAAAGCCGTCATCGGCGAAATCGAGCAGAAGGCCGCCGTGCTCCGCGAGCAGTTCCCCAGAAAGACCGTCCAGAACGTGCTGGTCTACCACGGTTCAGTCACCAGCGCGGTAAGCCAATCCCCGTATGTCTTCAGAGCCCTCGACTCAAACGTTCTCCTGTCCTGAAGGCGGGCCCGTCACGCCCCCAGTCTCCGCTTGACACCCCACACCATCCACCATCCACCCGCGCCTCCCCACAGCCGTTGCGCTTCCTCGAGCTGCTCACACAGAGGACGCTCCGTCTCGCGTTCGGCGAGCTCACAGTCACCGTCCCACACCCCGCCAATTTCGTACTGCAGAAACTGATCTTCGCCGCGCGCCGGGCCAAGCCGGTCAAACGCGAAAACGACAGGCGCCAGCGGCAGGCGTCCCGAACTTGATCAGAAACTTGGTCCCGAACTCTCTCTGGAACTTCGCCCGAAGGGCGCGATCTAGCCTGATCTATTCATGAACTTCGTCGCGAAATCGCGAAGAGTGCCGTCAAGACGGGGCGGAATGCGCCTCGGCCGACGCAGGCGTGTAGACACACGTCAAGATGGCCGAGGCGCATTTCGTGCAGTATTGGCGGTGCTATGCGCGATTGCAGCAGATGGCTCATGAATAGATCAGGCTAGAGAACTTAATCGGGAACTTCATCTCGAACTTCGGCCGCAGGCCGCGAAACCGACAGCTTCGGCGTAGCCGGCTGTGATGGACTTGGTTCGCATCAGGCCGATGTTCGTAGCATGTTTCGATCCGTGCAGACGGTGAGTGCTTGATTGCGTATTCCGGATTAGGTTCGCGATGAAGTTCTCGACTATTATGCCGTCAATTAAATAGTAACACTTAGTCGGACCGATTCATTTGAACCAGCGGGGAATGGAAGGAAATGCCGGCCAATGCTGGGCGAGAAGGCCAAGGTCGTCGGGAAGAGGGACTCACCAAATGGTGAGCGGCTGCATAGGCCAGACGGGGCGCCTCAGCCGCGGTGAAAAGAGGCAACACACAACATTCAACATACAACACTCAACATTCAATGGGGAAATGGCGGGATCCAGATTGCATGTTGCATATTGAATGTTGAGTGTTGAACGTTGCCAACTGAATCGTTCCGGCTAAGCGTGGGATCGACTATTAATGCGGCATCTAAATAGTAGCAGGGCGCACGGTCCGAGGAGCCTTCGTCGGCAACCTTCGTCGTCCCGCTTCGTCGGTTCTGCGAGAGGATTTCGCCCCCCTTCGACGAAGGGAGACGACGAAGGAGCCC
>Ga0272441_10003679_pt1 | contig 28879 bp, 7 predicted proteins | sample SSMProp6N_FD_193582 | JGI IMG/M metagenome (GOLD analysis project Ga0272441, IMG submission 193582) | Marine sediment archaeal communities from Little Sippewissett salt marsh, Falmouth, MA, United States - SSM-Prop-6N | ecosystem: Environmental > Aquatic > Marine > Wetlands > Sediment ... | reverse complement strand
ACCGAGCACGGCTCGCGGCGCGATCTCGAGCGCCGCACCCGCCGGTTCGCCCGCCGCTGCCGCGAGCAGCGCGCGCGCGCCGCGCGGAAGCGACTCGGTCAGGCTCTGGTCCTCGCGCAACATTTCGATCTGCGCCTTCTTCGCGGCGCTCTGTTCCTGCAGGCGCGCCGTAGCCTGGCGCAACTGCGCGGCCTTCTCGGAGCGCACCGCATCCTGGTTCGACAGCGATTTGACGGTCTCGCGCCGCTGCGCGACCTCTTCGTCGATTTTCTGGCGCATCCGCTCCATCTGGCGCTGACGTTTCTCGTAGTCTTCGACGACATGCTCAAGCTGCGTCTGTTCGGCCATGAGGTGCTCCCGGCGCACGACGGTCGAGCGTTCCCGCGCGTCGAGCCGGAGCAGCTCGTTCTGGAGCTGCGAATCGCGGCTCTCGAGCTCCATCGCTTCCTCGCGAAGCTGTTGTGTGCGTTGGCGGGCCTGTTCGATACGGGACTCCTGCGTGCTGAGCTGCTCCGTTTGGGAGGCCAGTTCCTTTTCCGCGGAGGCCAGCTCGCGCCGCGCCGTCTCGAGTTGGGCCTGCAACGTCTGCAGCGCGGTACGGTGTTTCTCGATGTTTTCCGTGGCACTGTCGATTTCGGTTGCGTCGCGATCCGACACGCGCCGCAGTTCCAGGATCCGCTCGTTGTTCGTCTGGATCGTGGTCTTTGCGCGGTCCAGCTTGGTCAGCGCGCGGACCGACGCCTCCATGGTGTGGCTCATCGCGCGTTCGGTCTCGGAAAGCGCAGCGCGCAGCGCTGCGTTCTGTGCCTGGACCTCGTGCAGCGACTTGGTCGCCGTGGCCAGGCTGCTGGTCTGCTCGGCGAGCTTTCGGTCCAACGCCGCCTGCTCCGCATCCAGCGCGGCGTCGCGCCGGCGCGCGGCGAACACGTCGTAGGCGCGGAGCTGTTCCTGCAGCGCCTTGTAACGGCGCGCCTTGCCTGCCTGGCGCTGCAACGAAATGATCTGGCTGCGTACTTCGCGGACCACGTCCGCGAGCCGGAGCAGATTGGACTCGGTGTGCTCCAGCTTGCGGATCGCCTCTTTCTTGTCCGCTTTGAATTTCGTGATGCCGCTGGCTTCCTCGAAGATCGCGCGGCGGTCTTCGGGGTGCGAGCTGAGGATCTGGTCGATCTTGCCCTGCTCCATCAGGGAGTAGGCGGCCGTGCCGATGCCGGTGCCGAGGAAGAGCCGCTGGATATCGCGCAGCCGGCACGGTGTCTTGTTGATCAGGTATTGCCCTTCGCCGGAGCGGAAGACGCGACGGCTGACCGTCACTTCGTCATACTCGACGTCGAGCACGCCGTCGCAGCCCGCGAGCGTAAGGGAGACTTCGGCCATGCCGAGCGGCTTGCGCTCGTCGGTGCCGTTGAAGATGCAGTCTTCCATCTTCGCGCCGCGCAACAGCTTTGCGCTCTGTTCGCCGAGCACCCAGCGGATCGCGTCGGCAATGTTGCTCTTGCCGCAGCCGTTCGGTCCGACGACCGCCGTCATGCCCGGCTCGAACTCGAGCGCCGTGCGGCCGGCAAAACTCTTGAATCCGACAAGTTCGAGAGACTTCAGATGCATGGCGGTCCATTATAGAGCCTGGCCTGTGCGCGACAAGCTTGATCGTTCGGCACAACAGAAGATGGCTCCCCACTCGTCAACCGCTCGCGTCGCCGCCTAGACGCCGAGCCCCAGTGCCGTGCCGATTTGGAAGATGATCGTGGCGAGCACGAACGCGAGCAGCGTGCTGTAGACGGTCGCGAACAGCGCCCATTTCCAGCGCCCGGTTTCCCGGCGGATCGCGACCAGCGTTGCGCCGCACGGCGCATAGACCATCACGAAGATCATGAACGCGAACGCGCGGAGCCGGCTCCAGGAGCTGTCCGCCGCGAGTTTCCTGGTCAGCGACTGCCGGTTGTCGGCATTATCACCCATCGCGCGGACCGTGCCCAGCGTCCCGATCACGACTTCCTTCGCCGCGAACCCGCCCATCAGCGCGACATTCTCGCGCCAGCCCAGCCCGGCCAGCCTGGAAATGGGCACGAACGCGCGGCCCGCACGGCCGGCAAACGAGTTCTGCAGGCGTTCCTTTGCCCGTTCCGTGCGTTGCGTGACCGGCGCCGCCCGCCGCTCGGGACCGGGCGGCGGCGCCGGGAAATACATGAGCGCCCAGAGCAGCAGGTTCACGGCCAGGATGATCGTGCCCGCCTTCTTCATGTACAGCCACGTACGTTCCCAGCTGTGGCCAAGGATCCCGTGCAGGGTCGGTATGTGGTAGGGCGGCAGTTCCATGACGAACGGCTCTTGCGAGCCCTTGATCACGAACCGGCGCAGCACATACGCGGCGCCCAGCGTGACCAGCCAGGAGATGGCCCAGAGCGCGAACAGCATACGGCCGCGTTGCTGCGGGAAGAACGCGCCGATCATCACGGCGTAGACCGGCAACTTCGCGCCGCAGTTCATGAACGGCGTGACCAGGATCGTCACGAGCCGGTCCTTCTCTTCGCGCAACGTACGGGTCGCCAGGATGCCGGGCACCGCGCAGCCCCCTCCGCCCAGCCCGCCGGAGACGATCAGCGCGACGATCGACTTGCCCTGCAGCCCGAACGCCTTGAGCAGCCGATCCGTGATGAAGGCGATCCGCGCGATGTAGCCTGTGTCTTCGAGGATGCTGATCAGCACGAACATCGTGAAGATCAGCGGCACGAATCCGAGTACGCCGCCGACCCCGCCGATCACCGCGTCGTGCAAGACCGAGAACAGCAGCGGCTGGCGCCCCGACAAGGGCGCGACCAGCCCGCCGAGCCAGGCGAAGAAGTGCTCGCACAGGCCGACCGGACTGTAAAAGCGCCCGTCCAGCCAGGGCAGCCACGCCGCCTCCTGCGCGACCAGGAACAGGGTCTTGAAAATCGCGAACACCACGGCCGCCAGGATCAGGGGGCCGGCCAACTTGTGGCAGACGACCGCGTCGATCATGTCCGTATGCGTTCTGCGGCTCTCCCCCGAGAAGCGCAGGCATTGACGCACCGCGCCCGCCGCATAGCCGTAGCGCGCCTCGGCAATGACCGTCGTCAGTTCTTCCCGGAAATGCTCGGCGAGCTCGTGCCGTGCCTTGCGTGCGGCGCGCGCGAGCCGCTCGAAATCCGCCGCGCGTGCCCGGACCAGCGCGACGATGTCCGGGTCGTCCTCCAACAGCTTCACGGCAACCCAGCGCGGGTGGCACGCTGCCGCCAACGGCGCGTCCGCCCGGACCCGCTCGGCCAGCCGTTGGACCACGGCATTCAACTCGTGGCCGTACGTGACCGGTTTCGGCACGGGGCCGCCTTGCGCATGCAGCGCTTTGGTACACGCCTGTTCGAGCGCTTCGTGCCCGAGCCCGCGGTTCGCCTGCGTCTCGACGACCGGAATGCCGAGCAGCCGGCTGAGCCGTGCGGCATCGATTACGAGTCCGCGCTTGCGCGCCACGTCGCTCATGTTCAGCGCGATCACAAGCGGCAGCCCCATCTCCATGAGCTGCGTGGTCAGGTACAGGTTCCGTTCCAGGTTCGAGGCGTCCACCACGTCGATTACCAGTTCCGGCCGGTCGGCGAGCAGCGCGTCGCGCGCAACACGCTCGTCGTCGGAGTAGGCGCTCAGACTGTACGTGCCCGGCAGGTCCACGATCCGGACCTGTTCGTCCCCCATCTTGACGCGCGCCTCCTTTGTCTCCACGGTGACGCCCGGATAATTGGCCGCATGCTGGAGCAGACCCGTGATCATGTTGAATACACAGGATTTGCCCGAGTTCGGATTGCCGGCTATGGCGATGGTGGTCATTGAAATTTGAAATTTGAAATTGGAAATTGGAGGGAAGCGTGTGCCGACGGACTACGAACCTGTCTTCTTGATGAACGCGTTGAGTTTGGGGCCGAGTTCGTCGATGATCTTTTTGTAGGCTTTGGCTTGGCGCGCGGAAACGAGCTTGCGGCGGATCGCTTTGCGCAGCCACGCTTTGGTTTCTTCGAACGAACCCCTCGCGTAGCGGTAGAACTTCTTGCGGTCCGCGGGCGTGTAGCGGCCATAGCCTTCCGCCAGGTTCGCCGCGATGCTGTCCGCGGCCTTGATGGCCTGGTAGCCCATCGTCACTTGGGCCTTCCGTGGCCATTCGTCAAACGCTGTCCACACCATATCCGAGAGCTCTTCACTCAACAGATAGACGTCCAATTCGTAGACAGGCTTCATTCCGCAGCTCCTTCAGATCTTCGAAATGCGAAATGCGAAATTGGAAATTTGAAATTTGAAATTTGAAATTGGAGGGAGGTCTCTGTTGGCGGACTACGAACCTGTCTTCTGCATCAGCGCGTTGAGTACAGATACACGTCCAACGCAGAGACGTCTTTCATCCCCAGCTCCCTCAAATTTCAAATTTCGAATTTCGTCTTCCCTCCCCCAGCTCCCTCAAATTTCAAATTTCAAATTTCAAATTTCGTCTTCCCTCCCCCAGCTCCCTCAAATTTCAAATTTCAAATTTCCAGTCTCAATCTCCCCGTTCCACCTCAATCTCTCCCGCTTCCTCGACGCGCAGCGCGAGCAGGTAGCCCTTCACGCGGATCTCGATCGGGTTGCGCAGCGGCGCATAGCGCTCGACCCGGAGCAAGGCGCCCCTTGTCAGGCCCATGTCCAGCAGGCGCCGGCGCAAGGCCGGCTCGCCCCGGACCGTCGCGATCCGGGCCGATTCTCCTTCGCGCAGGTCGGCCAGTGTCGTGCGTTGCGCTGTCGGGCTCGCCTCGCCCGGTTGCTGCCCCTGGGAGGGCCCGACGAAGACACGGCGTGCCATGCCGCGCCCGAGCACGAGCCGGCTGCCCCGCACTTCGACCAGCACGGGGCCCTGTCCCCCTGCGCGCAGCAGCCGGACCGGCGTGCCGGGCAACAGGCCCATGGATTCCAGGCGCCTGCGCACCAGGAACCCGCCGCGTATCGCGACGACCTTCCGGATATCGCCCGCACCGGCCGTGGTCAGAGGGACGGGGTCCGTCAGTTCTTCTTGCATCGGGTCCGGAACTCCTTCAGACAATCTGCCCCGGTCGACTGATGTTGCAGGAAATCCACCAGCGCGACACAGCGTTCGATCAGTTGCGGGCCCGCGAAATGTTCCATGCGGCAAGCGTTCTGCTCGGCCGCCGCGCCGTCCATCGCGAGCACCTCGACCATGAAACGCCGGAGCGCCGCGTGGCGACGGTCGAGCTTGCGCGCGATCGACTGGCCGCGGCGGCTCAGCGCAAGCTCGTGCCGCGACTTGCGAACGACCAGGCCGCGATCGATCAGCCGTTTCAATGTCTCGCTGGCCGATGGCAGGCTGATCTGCAGGCGCCGCGCCAAATCCGTCACGCGCGCACGGCCCGTGTCGCGGTGCAAGCCGAACACCGTCTCCAGGTAGCGCTGCTGCGTCAAGGTCAGTTGCTCGGGTGTCGGCATTTGCGCCCGCTTCCTCTGGTTCCCCTAAAGTTAGGGTGTCCTAACTTGCGTTGTCAATAGCCAAAACGTCCGGCTCGGGTATTGCTCCTGCCGGTCCGAACACGCTATGATAGAAAACACTGTCTCTGAAGTCTCAAGTTTCAAGTTTCGAGTTTCAAGTTTCAACTCCCATGACTGACCAACCGTCAGGCACCGACACCCCGTTCTCCTGCGACCGCAAGGCGCTGCTTGTCGTTGCGGGCCTCTATTTCGGCGCATGGCTCCTGCTGAATGTTGTGCGGCTGACCGGCACGCAACACGGCCTGATCCGGCTTGCACTGGGTACGGGCTTCGCGCTGGCGATCCTGCTGCGTCGCAAGCCGGCCCCGGTCCCGCGCGCGGGCGGCGCGACGCGCGGTGCGGTCCTGATCGCGGCGGCGCTGTGCGGGGTGCTGGCGGAAGGGTTCGGCATTGTCTTCGCGGTGCGCCAGGCGGAATGGCTGGGCATGCTGCTGCTGCTGTTCGCCTGTCTGCGCTGGAGTCTGCCGGCTCGGTACGGCCCCGATCTGTGGCGGGCCCTGCTGTTCCTGTACTGGCTGCATCCGATTCCGAGCCAGATTTTCGGGCCGTTGCAGTTATACATGCAGCGCTTGTCGGTTGCGGGCGCTGAGTTCTTCCTGCATATCGTGAACATTCGGGTCTGGGCGGACGGGTTGGTTCTGAAGACGGGCTATCACGCGTTTGGCGTGCCGGAGAGCTGCAGCGGGATGGAGACTGCGACGACGGTCTTCCTGTTGGGGCTGGGCCTGGGCATCCTGCGCCGGCTGCGCTGGTACGAAAGCGGCGGCCTGATTATTGCCGGCCTGCTCCAGGCCTTGGCTCTGAACATTCTGCGTGTTTCGCTGATGGTCGTGTTTGGCGTGCGCCATGCGGGGGACCCGACGTTTGTGACGCGGTTCATTCACGACACGCTCGGCTTTTTGCTGTTGGGTGTGATCTCGCTGGTGGTCATTGAGCTGCATCTCTATGAGAACTGGCGCAAGTCGCGCAAGATCCGGCGCGAGCTGGTGCGCGCCGCGCGGGCCGAGGCGCAGGAGACGGGGGCGGGCGCCGGCCTCCGGCCCGAGGCGCAAGAGACGGGGGCGCTCACAGTCGATACGTCCGGGTTGCTTGTCGCAGCGGACGCGCAGAGCGATTTCGTGCCGCCGGTCTGGGGCGTGCTGATGCGCGGGCGCTGGCTCGTGCTGGGCGGGCTGGTGCTCGCTGTGCTTGTTGGCGTCGTCGCGTACCGTGTCCGGCCCGTGCATCGTGCCGAGATGCTCAAGGACGTGGCCGAAGGACTGCAATTTCGTAAGGATTATGAGCAGGCGCGTGATGTGACCGGCGTGGCCCGCGCGATCGCACCGAAGGATTCGGCGCTGAACTTCGTCAGGATCCAGATCCTGCTGCAGAGCGGCGAATACGCGCAGGTGCTCGAGGAGCTCAGGAATATCAAGGGCGAGGAAGAGGCGGACAGTCCCGAAGCCAGAATCCTGGGTGCCTACGCGCGCATGGCATTGGGCCGGCGCGAGCAGGCGCTCGCGCTGATCGAGGAGTTGCCGCCGGACGTGCAGCGGCACCCGCGCGTGGCGATCATCATGGCCGAAATCGCCAGCTTCGCCGGCGAGCCGGACAAGGCGGCCCGGCACATTCTGCGGGCCCCGCTCTGGCCGGGCAACATCGAGCGAATCCGAAGGCTTTATCCGTTCCTCGGCCTGCACGGCAAGTGGCGCGCAATCGCGCGGTCGGATCTGGACGTCGACTATACGGATCCGAAACAGGCGCTGCTCGTTGCGCAGGCGCACATGAATCTGCGGGAAATCGGCGGGGTCGGCGCCGTTGTGCGCAAGGGCTTGCGCCTGTGGCCGACGGAGATACGGTTTCTGACGCCCCTCTACTATCTGGCCCTGAAACGGCCGCAATCGGAATGGACGCTTCTGTACTGTCGGCACCTGCTGCGTTGTCTGCCGTCAACGGGACCCGATGCGCTGGCCGGGCTCTTTGATTCCTGTTTTCGACTGCGCCGGCCGGACCTCGCCTGGCTGCTGTACCGGCAGATCCAAGCCACGGATGCCTCGCACCCGGCTCTGCCGATGGCGATCGCACGGTACGGACACCTTTGGCTCCGGTTCGCGAAGGAGTATCTCGGCGTCGAATTGGCCGGGTCCGCCGAGTTGATCGATTTGAAACCGCTCTATCTGGCCACACGCGACCGCCAGCCTTGGCGCCTGTTCTGGCGGCGAGTGCCCGAAATCGAAAAGTTGACGAGCGATGACCTGCGCGCCACGCGCCTGCGCGCGCTGTTCGACGCGATCACGCAGCTCGAAGCCCGTGCCGAAGCCGGTACACTGTCCCGCGAGATGGGCAGCCTCTACGTGGATGCGCTGGCCATGGCGAACCGCGACGGCGAAGCACATGCGGTACTGGATCGGCTCGCGGAACAACATCCCGGCTCTGCCGAAGCGTTCCGGATCCGGCATGCGGAACTCTACGACCAGGCCGGCGACTGGCAGCAGGTCTACGAAACGCTGCGCGGCTATCGTCCGCGCGACCGTGCGTTGTCCGCGCCGTTCATCCTGCGCTGCAAGGCGTTGTTCAACCTCAGACTGTATCTGTGCGCGCTGGCCGATGCCGAGCGTGCCGTCGCGCTGTTTCCCGACTCCTCGCAGGCGATCGCCCTGTTGGTCAGTGTGCTGGAGGGCATGGGCGAGACGGAGCGTGCCGCGTATGTCCTGGCCCGGACACGGGTCCGCAAGACGCGGGATATCCAGCGGTTCGAGGTCATGCTGCTCTACGGTACGGAACGTTTCCGGGAAGCGGAACGGCGCTGCTCCGAATGGCTGATCCCGCGTCTGTCGATCCCGAGCTGGAAGGAGCAGGCGTTGGTGTTGCCCGAAGCGGAGCGTGCGCTGCACTGGGACGAGACATTGGTGCGGACCCCCTCGGAGCTGGCGGCCGGCGCGGCGACGGTCCGCACGAATTTGACGGTCGCGACGAGTCCGTTCCTGAAGAACTTCAACACGCTCTGGCTCGCGGCTTACGAGGCGCAGTGCCGGAACATTCCGAACGACCTGGCCGAGTGGCGCGCCTGTGGCCGCGATCCGTTGGAGAAGGCGTTTGCGCTCTACCAGCTCGGCTTGCTGTGCGCGGGCCAGGGCAAGCGCGGCGTGGCGCGGGAAGTGATGCGCGAGGCCGTCGAACAGCAGCCGGGCTCCGGCCTGCTGCAACGGCTGCGGATCGGGTTGTCCGCCGCGGATCGTACGGTTCTCGAAGCCGCGCGCCGCGCCTGTCCGCAAGATCCGGAAGTGTGGCTTGCATGGCTGGTCGCGAACGTGCGCGCGCGCGGCGGTGGCGACTGGCTCGAACAGGAGCTCGCCGCCCGCACCGCGCAACCGGATTTCCCGCCCGAGACCATGACGCGCGCGGCCCGGTTCCTGCTGGACCGCAATCTGCCGCAGGCCGCCGGGCTCGCCGCGCAATATGCGCAGGAACATGCCGACGGCCTGTTGCCCGCCTACGTCGTAGCGCTGCGCTGTGCGCTGACGCGCAAGGACTATGCGGCGGCCCGTCGCGCGATCGAGCGCGCCGTCGCGTGCGCGCTCGATCCGCCGCTGCTGCTCCAGAGATATCTGGTCATGCTCAAGGGCATGGCGGGCCACTCCGACCGGGACCTGATCACGGCGCTCCGGGAACTGCAGACGCAGGAGCCGGACAACCTGCGCTGGCGTATGCTGCTCGGCGCGGCCCGGTTCCAGCGCGGCGGCGCGGAAACGATCGACGCGCTCTACGAACTGAGTGCCGCCATCGAAAGCGGGACCCAGGACAGGTGGGTCTATCTGCTGGCCGCCGAATCCGCGCGGCTTGTCGGCAACGTTGACAGGGCGATCCGAATCCTGCGCGATGCGCGGAATCTGTTCGCCCAGGACAGCGCCGTGCTCAACAACCTGATCTACACGCTCGCCGGCGAGCCCGCACACCTGAAGGAAGCCGTCCGGCTCCTGCCCGTCCTGTTCGAGCTGGAGGGCGACGAACTGAACGTCGCCGATACCGCCGCGGTCGTTTACATGCGCGACGGCCAATTGGACCGGGCCGAATCCATGCTCGCGGACATGATCGCATGGCTGCCCGAAGGCACGCATACATGGTTCAATGTGCGATATCACCTCGCGGAACTCGCGTTCCGCAGGGGCCGCCACAAAGACGCAAGAGAGCAGCTTCGCGCGCTGGTCCGACGCGAAGACTGCCCCGCCGGCGTCGAGCTGGAGGCCGGACGGTTGATGCAGCGGCTCGAGCAGGGGAGGGTGGGGGATTGAGGATTGAGGATGGAGGATATGCGGGAACTTGCGGAGACAGGTGAGTTCGTCTGAAGGGATTAAGAGAGTCGCGACGGGTCACAGGGGGGCGTTCCTGCCGCAGGAGAGAAGTAAGGTGTGTTCCGAGGATCTCCCGCTATTCTCAATCCTCAATCCTCAATGCTCAATCCTCAATCCGTGCGTTTCGGGCGCGCTCACGCGCGCCAGAAACGCACGGACGCGGGCACGCGCACACCGTTCAACCGGCAATACAACCCCAGCGCGAAGGCGACGGCCATCAGCATGGCCCACGTCTCAGGCTCCGGCACGGCCAGCATGAAATTGTCGATCCCGTAGAACTGCTCGGCGGAATCGCCGCTGCGCTCGACATAGACGCCGATCCATTCGACATGCTCGAGGTCGGCCAGGAATTCCGCTTCGGTCTCACCGAAATCGCCGCGGGTCCAGCCCGAAGAGAAGGAAAAATCGGCCTGGTAGCTCTCCCACGTACCGACCCCGGCCGGATCGTCCAGGCTATAGTACCAGAGATGGTCGCCGCCGCCGGTCCCGCCGTGCGCGCCCGCATAGAACTGCAGCTCGATCCAGCTTGGCAGGTAGTCTTCCGCAAGGAAATCGAAAAGCACGAACTGCACGTCGGCGGCGATATAGTCGCCGGTGAAAGCGGCGCCCGATGCCGCGGTCGTCGCCTTGAACACGTCCGACTCGATGGGGGGCGGTCCGCCGGTCGCGGAAAACTTGCCGCGCAGGTATCCGTCCGGATTGCCGCCGGTCGCCGAATGCGTGAGCGCCGCGAAATCGCCGCCGTCCGTTGTCCAGCCCTCGACCGACGCGTTCGTCCAGCCCTCGGCCCAACCCAGCGAGATCGCCGCTGTCGCGGCGATCGGGGTGAATAGTGAATAGTGAATAGTGAATAGTGCAAAGCACACGCACGCCAAGCGCTTGGCGCTTGACGCGTGCGCCCATCGCTCTATCGACCCTCCTTCGCCCTTCGGGCTGCGGAGGCCAAGCCATCCACTATTCACCATTTACCATCCACCATCCACTATTCACCATCCACGCCCGCCACGGGCATGGACTCGCTCCAGCCGAATTGGCGCGTGGCAAAGCCCTCGCTGCTCTTGAGCATATACCACATGCCGTCCGGCGGGTTGTACAGCGCCAGGTCGCAACGCCCGTCGCCGTCATAGTCGCCGGGCACCGGGATCGGGCCGTCCCATCCGAACTGCCGGGCCCAGAACCCGTCGGTGCTCATCATGATGTACCACGTGCCGCTCGGCGGATCGTAGACGGCAAGGTCGGCCACGCCGTCGCCGTCATAGTCGCCCGGCACCGCGTGTGTGCCCAGGAACCCGAACTGGCGGGCAACGAACCCGTCGCGGCTGCGCGCAATATACCACATGCCGTCGGGCGCGTGATACAGGCTCAGGTCGGCGCGCGCGTCGCCGTCATAGTCGGCCGGCTTCGGTTCCGGCGCGCTCCATCCGAACTGCTGGGCGCGGAACCCGTCGGTACTCATCATCATGTACCACATACCGTCCGGCGGATGGTAAAGAGCGAGGTCGGCCACGCCGTCCGCGTCATAGTCGCCGGGCACCGCGCGCGTGCCGGCGAACCCGAACTGGCGCGTGACGAACCCGTCGCGGCTGCGCGCGATATACCAGGTGCCGTCGAGCTCGTGATAGACGCACAGGTCCGCGCGCCCGTCGCCGTCGTAGTCGGCCGGTTTCGGTTTCGGCCCGCTCCATCCGAACTGCGGCGCCCAGAACCCGTCGCTGCTCATCAGCAGGTACCACATACCGGCGAGCGGGTAGTAGACGGCGAGGTCGCTCACGCCGTCGGCGTCGAAGTCGGCGACGGCCCGGCGCCGGATCTCGAACGGCGCGGACTGCGCCGTATCGTTACTGTGCGCGGCGTCGGTCACGTGCACGCGGTAATCGGTACCGTGCGGCAGGGCGAGCGGCAGGAACCCGGAGGTCGTCACGTTGCTGGCGCCGGCGTTCAGATCGTCGACGAGCAGCCACTGGTTCTGGCCGGAATGCAGCGTGATATCGACCGTGCCGAGCGCCCAGTCGCCGTGCCATGCGATCTCGAGGTCCGTCCCGGCCAGCGCGAGCGTGCCGGCATTCGGTTCGAGCACGACCACACTGCTGAGCGGGTAGTCGTCGGGATCCTGCGGGTCCGTGCCCTGCGCCAGTTCGAACGCGTCGCTGTGCCCGTCGTTGTCGCTATCCCACAGGTTCGGGTTCGTTCCGTGCACATGCACCTCGTCGCCGTCGCTCAAGGTGTCCCCGTCGGTGTCCGGGTTCGCGGGATCCGTGCCCGTATCGGTCGGCCCCGCGTAGGTCCCTGTGCCGGTCTCCACCTCGTTCGGCAGGCCGTCGTTGTCGGTGTCCGGCTCCAGAATCGTGAAATCAAAGCCCGTCAGGTTCCCGGCCACCGGCACCGCGTTGGAACTGTAACTGCCCCACGGCTCGTCCGGATCGTGTTGCGCGTCGCCGTCAACGTCCAGGTACGCCTTGATCCAGTAGTATTCCACGGACTCGAAGCCCGTCACGTAGTAGGTGCCGGGCGCCGGCAGCGTCTGTGCGTGCGCCGAGGACCAGCCGTCGGGCTGCGTCGTGAGCGCCAGCCGGATCACGCCTGTCTTCGCGCCATAATAGCTGATCTCGCCGGCCAGACTCAGTGCGACCCCGTTCAGGATGAAGTCATCCAGCCGGTAAATCTCCTGCTCGCTCTCGCCGCTGCGCAGCACGCCGAGCCCGATCCATTCGAGTTGCTGCAACAGCTCAACGAAGTCGCTGCGTGTCGGCGGGCCCGGCCGTTCCCGCGAAAACTGGGTCTCGTCCAGCGCCACGTCATAGGCGACCCATTCGTTCGTGCGCGTGTTCGCCAGCGTGCGGTACCAACGGTCGCCCGCCGGCCCGCCTTGCAGGTAGAGCCGGATCCGGCTCGGCTGCCTGTCCCGCGCGAAGAACCGGAACAGCACACCGGTGATGCCCTGCGCCAGATAATCGCCGGCAAACGCGCCGTCCGACGCGTTCGCGTCGGCGAGCATGATCGATTCGTCCGGCGACGGCTGGGCAAGCTGCGGGAACGCGAGCTCCAGCACGCTGCTCGGATTGGCGAGCACCGCGAAGTTGTTGCTCTCCGACCAACCCGCGGTCGTGCCGTGGTCCCAGTCCTCGAGCCGCCACCGGGTGGCGGCGTGAGCGGGGAGAATGATGAATGATGAATGATGAATGATGAATGTCGCGAGGGCGCAGACGAGCGCGCGGCGGACGGAACGTCCGCGTGCGCGGCCGACTCCCGTGCCCCAACTCAAATTGTCTGTTGCCCTATTCATTGCCGATCACCGATCCTTCCCCGTCGCGCCCCTGCATGCCCAGACCCTAGGCTGTACTCATGCGTCACCCTCCCGGGTCTCGTTGGATGAGTACGATAGCTAGAGTACGTGAGGGGAGCGCCGGGGCCCTCTCTCGTACTCATCCGTCGTACTCATCCATCGTCCCGCCATCCACAATCCACAATCCACCATCTACGATCCACCATCCACTACTGACCAGGAACCACCGGTTGCCACCAGAACCCGCTCCCGCGGTGCAGGTAATAGAACCCGTCGCCCGCCTCGAGCCGGTCGGCCGCGAACGCACCGTGGTGGCTCGGCCCGCCCCTGCGATCCCACCAGCGCCCGTCATATTCGACGCCGCCGATATTCCCGACACCGTCGAGCAGGTAGAAGACCTTGTACTGGCCGTTCACGATGATGTAGATCAGGTCCCCGTACTCCTGGGCCGCGGTCCAACTGTTCGTGCCGACCGCGCCGGCCGGGATCGAGAACTGCCAGCCTTCGCCCGCGAGCAGGTTCGTGTGCGAGGCGTCCGGCTCGATGCCGGGCTGCATGTACGGCCATGCCAGCATGTTCCAGCCGGGCACGACCTCGACGGGCGCGACGTTGGTCCGGCCGCGGCCGGCAAAGATCGTCTTGTCGTAGAGCCCGTAGGTCGGCGCGTTCGAGGCCGCTATCGCCGTGCGCTTGAGCCAGAACCCTTCGCACGCGCCGATCGCGCGGTCCGCGGGCATGTCGTCGAGCATGTCGATCCATTCGCCCTCGGCGTTCAGCCAGTACTGGTCCCAGGTCTGGTTCTGTTCGTTGTCGGTCAGGAAATAGAGCGTGTCGGCGAGCCCCTGCCAATCGGTGCGGCCGAGCCCGCGCGCGAGCTGCACGCCGAGATTCGTGCTCAGGTTGTTCGCGTTCCACTGTTCGAGGTCGACCGGGACCGAAGCCATATACCAGCGGTTCGTGCGGCGCTCGCGCACGACGACCGCATACTGTTCGCCCATGTTCGTAATCGTGGCTTTGCCCCACGTGACCGCCAGGTTGTAGAACCGGTTCGTCAACAGCGAGAGCGCGTTGTTGTGCGTCCACGTGTTCGTCCCGCTCGTGCTCGCCGTCAGGCCGGAGACCAGCAGGCTGCGTTCCGCGTCCGGCTGCGTCGCGTACGTCACCGAATAGGTGCGGTCCTTCTTGACCAGCCACTTCATCACGACGTGGTTGTCCTCGATGTCGAAGTACACGATTCGGAGCGAATCGTTGATGTCGTTCGGCAGCGTGCCCGCGTAGTATTCTTCGATATCGATCATGCCGTCGCCGTCCGAATCGGTCGTGCCGTCGCCGGTAATCCCGTACTCGCGTTCCCAGCGGTCGTCCATGCCGTCGGCGTCGGAGTCGACACCGACCGCGGCATGCGGCCAGATCGACAGGTCGTCGGACGTCACGTTGTTGCTGAGGATCAGCTCCCGGAAGTAGTTGCCGGACGTGCCCGCGAACGCGAGGTTCGTGAACAGCGCGCCGCACAACCCGTTATGCGTGCCGGTCTCGTCGACGAACAGGCCCCAGGTCCGGCTGTTGTAGTCCTGGTGCACCACGAAGTGGACCCATTCCCCGTCGTTCATCGGGGTCACGGCCAGGCCCGTGACACGCTTGGTGACCGTCGTCCAGTTCGCGGAACTCCCGTCGTAGGCGACCGGATAGCCGTTCAGGTTCAGGTAGAACGCGACGTTCACCGCCGGATCCAGCTGCGGCGGCGTGGCGAGCCGGTACATCTTGAGATACAGGTCGGTCCAGACGTTCGTGGCCGAGCTGTCCGCGAACCGGTGCGCGAGCTGGTTCGTGCTCGTGCAGGCATGGACCCCTTCGATCGGGTCGTTCGTGTGCACCACGCCGTCGTCCGGCGAGACCCAGCCGTACTGGCCGTGGATCGCGCCGAGCGTGCGCTCCTCGAACGGCTCGTAGAATGGGAGCCCGTAGCTGAGCGAGCCCTCGCTCTGCACCTCCGTGTTCGTCACGTTCAACTGCGCGGCGAAATACGCGGGGTCGCGCAGCACGGTCGAGATCCGGATCTCGTCGATATAGCCCGCGAAATCGCGGGTCATGTTCTGCGCGATCCCGAACAGCAGGTTCGAGTCGCTGCCGAGCGGGTCGGGCAGGCCCGTGCTCTGCGCCCGGTATTCGCCGTCCACGTACCAGCTCAGCACACCGTTCGTGTACTGCACCGCCAGGTGATGCCAGACCGGGACCTGCTCGAGCGCGGAGTACAGGTTCGTCCCGTTGATCGGACGCTCGAGCTGGTCGTTCACATGCCGCCAGCCGACCCGCAGATGGTCGGCGCCGCCGTCTTCTTCGTGCAGCGCCTCGATATAGTGGTAGCCACCCGCGTAGAGCGGCAGGTCCGAGTAGCTCTCGTTGCCCGTCTGCCAGGTCGTGTAGGTTGCGGCGTTCGTCTCGAACGCGAGTTTTTGCAGGTTGTTCGTGGTCTCGTCGGGGCTCAGCCAGAGCTCGCCGGAATCGTCGCTGCACAGGAAGAAGTCGTACTTGCCGAACACCGGCGGTTTCAGCCAGCCGCTGATCCGCATGCCGTAGTTGTCGGCATAGTTGGTCAGGCCGTCGAATGTATTGGTCACATAGCTGAACGACGGGCTGTCCGGGTACCGCGCGTCCAGGGTCAGGTCCCACAGGTTCGTTTCGTAGTTGTCCGTGATGTTGGTCCAGACCTCGACCAGCACGCCGGGCACCCAGTTCGTGTCCGTCCCGTCCAGCAGCGGGTCCTCGGCAAGCTGCAGCACGGATACCGCGTATTCCGACGGGTTGCCGAGCCGGTACCACGCCGTCTCCGCATCGACCTGGTCGAGCAGCCAGCCGGAGCTGGACGCGAACTTGTCGAGCAGACGCCCCGCCCGCGTGGGCCGCAGCCACAGCTCGACGGACCAGACCGAGTGCGTCAGGTTCAGGGCGCTCGCGTGCGGGACCATGACATGGTCGTTGTCCGTGGTGTCTTGCGACAGATAGATCGAGGTCTGGAACGTGCCGTTCGTGCTCCAGGACCCGTTCGTTACGCCGACGAACAGCCCGTGATAGTCGTTGCCCGAGCTGTCGTACACGTTCGAGCCGGACCCTTCCGCGAAGTGCCAGACCGCCAGATACCCGTTCGTCCAGACGCCCGGCACATCCTCCTGCGAATCGAACACGTCCGGGTTGCCGTAGTACATGTGGATATAGGTCGGCTCCGCATGGTCGAGCACCGGGATCCGGACAAACGCCCGGTACTCGCCGTCCGCGCCCTGGTACTCTTCGATCTCGAAATCGAGCCGGTTCGTGCCGTCCGGCAGCGTGAACATGATGTCATAGCCGTCCGCGCTCGTGATGACCCCGCCTTCCTCGGTCGTGCGCAACGTCGGGTCGGTCACCTCGATCATGAGCGGGATGTCGAGGATCGGCTCGGTCCCCTCGACCAGCGACGGGTCCAGCGCGATCACGCGCATGAAGCTGTAGTCCGCAACCTGCCGCTCGACCAGGTCCTCCTCGGTGCCCACCTCATACGTGCTCCCTGGCGCGCTCGCGTTCGTGTGGCACATGGCCAGCCAGTTCGTCGACCGCGCGATGTCCGAGATGCGCGCCTCGTCCAGGTCGCCCGGCCACCACTGCGGCGAGTTGCCCGCATCCTCGTTCGGGCGCCGGCCCATGGTGAACCGGTTCGTGACCTGCGAGAGGATCGGACTGCTGTACGCGGCATTCCCCTTCAGTTCGGCATCGTGGTAGACCTCTGCGTACTGCCCGTCGTAGCGGCCGGCAACATAGGCCCACTCGCCGCTGGCGACGGACGGGATGCCAACCGCTTCTGTGCCGCTCTGGTAGGCGTTGATTCGGAACACGGGCCTGAACGGTGCGTCGTTCGTGTCGTGCACCCCGAGCCAGTACCATTCCCTGTTGTAGAACGCGCCCTTGTCGAGCAGGGACGGCCATTTTGAACCGTTCTTCAGGCCGGTCGCCGGGAGGCGGAACCAGGCCTCCATCGTGAGGTTCGTGCCGTCCAGGTGCAGCGAGCTGTGCGGGTTGTTCGAGACCGAGGCCTCGAGCCATGCGTTCGACTCCGGATAGTCCAGGCCCTTGCCGATAGGCGAATCGATCGACGTCAGGTAGTAGGTCTCGGGATCGGACCCGTAGGTACGCGCGTCGTTCGTGTAGACGGTCGAGTCCTCGAACTGCGGCGCCGCGCCCGCCGGGTCCTCGGCGAAGTGCCAGACGGCCATGAAGTTCGTGTCCCACACGCCCTCAACGTATTCCTGCGGGGTGTCGACCAGCGCGTTGCCGTAGTACAGCCAGTTCGTCAGGTCCTCGGACGCCGAGAGGATCGGCAGCCGCACCCAGGCCACCAGCCGGCCGGCGGCCGGGTCATAGACCTCGACCTCGTGGTCGAGCCGCGAGATCTCGTTCGTGTGGTAGAACACCGCGTCCCAGCCGTTCGAGCTCTCGATATGGCCGCCGTGCGCGCGGTCGCGAAGCGTCCAGTCCGTGATGCTGACCAGGAACGGGAAGTTCGTCAGGTCGCCGCCCGTCACGACCGTGTGGTCCGTAACGATCGCGCGGCGATAGCCGTACCCCGTCTTGACCGCCGGCGCGCCGTCGGTCACGAACGTCTCGATCGCGCCGTAGCTCAGCCCCGTGCTGTTGCTCACATACGCGCGGAAATAGTATTCCTTGCCCGGCGTCAGCCCACTCCAGGCATAGCTGAACGCGCCGGTCGTCGCGCCCGCCACCGGATAGTCGGCCAGCTCGTAGCGGTTCGGGCCCGCCTGGAACCCGCGCTTGATCACCTCGTACGGCCCGATCGTGCCGTTCAACGTCGCGCTGTTCGAGTCGATCCCGGTCGCCGGCTCCGTCACGACCAGCGGCCCGAGATCCGGCGGCACCACGTATTTCGCCGCGAAATAGTTCGATACGATCGCGAGTTCGTTCGGGTCCAGCGCCTTGTCGTAGAAGAGCACTTCGGCGATGTCGCCGTTGGCGTACGCGTGGCCGGGGTTCGGCCGGCAATGCCCGATATGCGCGCCGATCCCGTTGTCTTCGGTGCTGAGCGTGAGGCCGGTGTCGGTCTCGCTCTGGCCGTTGACCCACAGCGTCAGGTCCGTGCCGTCATAGACGGAGAACACGCGCATCGCGTTCGTCGAGGCGCTCGAGAACGAGCTCGACCAGTAGTACGGGGTGCCGTAGTAATGCATGCCGAACAGGGAGTTCGCCCAACTGTCCGCGCACAGGTAGAACTGGTTGGTCCGGCCATAGCCCGCAATGGGCTCTATATTCTGGCCGTTGTTCTGCCAGTTCACGATATACGCAACGATCGTGCGCGGCTCGTTGTTGGTCGCCAACACGAACGCGTTTGTCATGTACTGCTGGTTGTCGGACACGAATTCGAGCGCAGGTTGCCCGTGCAGACGCGCCGTGCGGTAGAGCGGCCGGTTCGCATAATCCTGCTGATAGACGTGGTTGCGACCGCCGCTCCAGTCGCGCCAGAACGCGACCGGGTCGCCGTCAGACAGGCCCTCGATCGCGTAGGCCTTCAGCCACATCCGCAGACCGCCCGCCGCCGGCGCTACGCCGTCGAACGTCTCTTCCGTGCCCACGCTCACGAACGCGGCCGGCGCCGCCATGTTCGAGTAGCACGCGGCGATCCATTCCGGACTGCGCGCGGTTTCCGAGAGCCGCAGCTCGTCGAACAGCCCGTCCCAGACCCGGGCCACGTCGTAGCGCGCGCCGATCCGGATGTCGCTCGAGCGCGTGAGCGCGTTGATCGTGCCCGTATGGTTGGTGCTGACCTGCTCGACGCCGTTCACGTAGAGTTTCAGCGTGGCGCCGTTATAGACGCCGGCGATGTAGGTCCACGCGTCGTGCGGGACCGTGTTCGAGATGCCGTGGTCCGCCGTGTCGAACCGGTTCGTATACTGCGGATCGTGCGTCTTGAGCCGGACCTCCGCGTTGAACCCGTAGTTCGGGTAGTTCGTGCCGTATGGGTGCGCGCTCATGCCGAGCCAGTACGCGGCCGAGTTGTACTCCGCGCCGCTGGCCGATGTCTCGAAGATGGCCTGGTCGAACCCGTTACTGGTCGTCGCGGTATAGACCCAGCCTTCCATCGTGATCGTCTGGTTGTTCGTGAACTCGAGGCTCGCGCTTTTCGGGACCGTCAGGTAGGACTCGTCCGCCGGGTCGAAGACCAGCGCGCCGCCGATCAGCCCGTTCGTCGCGTTGTCGGCATTCATGTTGCCGGCCGGGTCCGCGTCGTTGTTGTTCGCGGTCGAATCCAGGATCGAGCCCGCGGCGCCCGGCGTCTGGTTCAGATGCCAGACCGCGCGGTATCCGCTCTCCCACACGCCCTCCGGGTTCTCGTAGGTCTCGCTCGCGTTCGTCCGCCCGTAATACATCCAGAACGACGTGTCGATCACAGGGCTGACCGCCGGGATCCGGACCCAGCCGATATACGTCCCGTTCGTGTCGTAGCGCTCCGTCTCGAAATCGAGCGGCTCGATCCCGTCCAGCGCCGTGAACAGCACGTCCGCGCCCGTCGCGCTGTACATGTGCCCGCCGTTGTCCACGTGTTTCAGATCGGCATGCGTCACGTTGACCAGCGCCGGGAAGTCGAGCAGCGCGTCGTAGCCCGGGACCTGGTCGGCGTTGATCGTGATCAGCCGGCGATATTGCCAGACCCCGTAGTGCCAGGCCGTATCCTCGTCGTCGCGGATCGTGAGCGTGTGCGTGCGGATCCCGCCCAGCACCGCGCCGGCCGGATCGTAGATCTTCAGCACGACCGTCTCGTCCTCTTCCGCTGCGCTGTCGTCGCGGATCGTCACGTTCACGAACGCCTGCGTCGTGCCCGCCGCGAAACTCACCGTTTGCGGGCTCGGCACGAGCGCGTCGTAGTCGTGCCCGCTCGTCGCGGTGCTGCCGCCGGAGACCGCGAGATAGACCTGCACTTCCTGGCTGTTCGTCTGCGAGAGTTCGAGCGTGACCGCGACCGTGCCCGCGTCCTCGGCCGCGCTCGAGGCGCTTGCCGCGAACTGCACGGTCCGCGCGAACGGGCCGTCCCAGGCGTTCGACGTCGTCTCGCTGCCGAGCGTGAAGCTCAAGGTCGGGTTCGCGATGTTCGTGTAGACCGTCGCGATCCAGCCGTCGGACCGCAGCGTGCTCGAGATCCGGAACTCGTCGCAGAGCATATTCTTCGGGGTCGTCGCGTGGTCGGGGCTGTGGTTGCCGAGCGTCCAGTCGGTCGTGTTCTCCATGGCCGTCGCGGCCGGGAACGTGTTGCGGTTGTTGTCCCAATACTCGCCCTGGTCGAACAGGTCGAAGACGTCTTCCGGATGCTGGCGGTCGAACTTGAACGCGGTATAGTGCCAATCGCTCGTCGCCTGCGTCCAGTCGCCGTCGGATGCGCTGCTGTTCGGGTAGTTCCTCCAGATCGCGCGTTCCTGCGACTTGCAGTCGACCTGCACGAACCGGGCGAGATTCGTGGCGGGATCATCCACGCGGTTGTACAGCCGCCAGCTGTTCGTCGTGTTGTCGCCCATACCCCAGAGCGGGTAGGCCTTGACGCTCGCGTTGGGCGTCCAGAAACTCCATGCCTCGAGCGTGAGCGCCTCGTACGAGAGCCCGGTCGTGTTGTGGGCCCGCACATAGACTTCCTCGAAATCGAGCCCGCGCCCGACAATGCCGGGCACGGACAGGTTCGTCGACCAGGCCAGGTCGTCGTTCATATACGTGCCGTGCCGCTGGTAGCGCGTGCTGTCCAGGCAGTTCGTCGCGCCGGCGACCGGTACCTCGTCCATGTGATAGACGGCCATGAACTGCGCGTCCCACACGTTCGTCGCGTTCTCGAGCGGGTCGACCACCGCCGGGTTCCCGTAATACATCCACAGCACCGTGTCCGCGAACGGGCTGAGCGCCGGGATCCGGACCCAGGCCTGGACCGTGCCGTTCGACCCGATATACTGCTCGAGCTCGTGGTCGAGCAGCTCGCTGCCGTCCCGCATCGTGAACGCGATGTCATAGCCCTGCGCGTTCGCGACCCGGCCGCCGTACGCGGTATGCCGCAGCGCCGTGTCGCCCGCGATCCCGACCAGCCACGGGAAGCTCGCGTGCTCGGTGTCGCCGTCCACCATGTCGTGGTCGATCCGGATCTCGCGGCGGTACGCGAAGCCGGTCAGCCATTCCGCATATTCGGCCTCTTCCGTGGTCTCGCGGCCGCTCACATCGACGAACGTCGCCGGCGAAACCTGGTTCGTGTAGCTCGTCGCGATCCACGCGGCGCTCCGGCAGGTCGCCGACACGCGCGCCTCGTCGATCCAGCCCCAGACGTTCGCCTTGGCGGTCTGTCGAGTGTCGCCGAGGTGGAATATCTGCGAGTTGGCCGGGTCTACTGTGCTCGGATAGCCGCCGGAGTAGCCGCCCTGCGCGTACGTCGTGTCTGGTACGCCGTCAATGTAGATCCGCTGCAGCCCCTGCGTGTGCGTCGCCGCGATGTGGACCCAGACCTGGTTGTAGCCGGCGCTGTCGACCTGGGTGGCGCTGCGCGTCACGCGCCAGGACGGCCCGTCGTCGAAGTAATAGTCGACCCGGTCGTTGTTGTAGAAGTAGAGGTAGTACCCGCCGTCGTCGCCCGCCGTGCCGGAACGGCCCATGATCCCGTTGTTTGTCGGGCTCACGGGGAACGCGTTACGCCGGACCCAGGTCGACAGCGTCAGTGGGCCCGTGATCTCGAGCGAATCGTTCGACTCGTCCGTCGTCTGCAGGTGCTGGCCGCTGGTTGTCCTCATGTTGATGCACTTCCCGATCAGGCCCGCGTTTTCGGTATACGGGTCGTTGTCCGCGCCGCCTTCGAGCAGCTCCTCGAGATGGTTCCCGTATATGGTGCTGTCGTAGAGTTGCGGCGACGGCAGGTTCTCGAGCCGCGTCTCGTGCGGGTAGTCCTCGCTCAGATGCCAGACGGCGCGGTAATACTCGTCCCACGTCTCGCGGCTGTCGACTTCCGGACTCGTCACCGCCGGGTTGCCGTAGTACATGTAGATCGTCTTGTCCTCGCCCGCCTTCAAGACCGGGATCCGGACCCACGCGCGCAGCAGCCCCTCGTTCGGGTCGTAGCCGGCCTGCTCGATCTCGTGCGGCAGCAGCGCGTCGTCGAGCGGGTCCACGAACAGGATGTCGTAGCCGTTCACGCTCTCGATATCGCCGCCGTTCGAGACATGGCGCAGGTCCGTATGCGTCAGCTCGAGCAGGGCCGGGAACAGGCGCACCGTGCCGCTCACCGCATCGCCGTCGATCGTGATCAGGCGCCGGTACGCATAGCCGGCCGGCCACTCGCTGCCCTCTTCCGGGCCGAGCTCGAGGAACGTGTCCGGATCGACCTGGTTCGAGTAGCTCGTGGCCAGCCAGGCCGCGGACCGCTCGATATCGGAGATGCGTACCTCGTCGACCATCCCGTCCCACCAGGCCTTGACCGAGCCGCCGTCCATCTGCGCGCCGATATAGGCCGGCGTGTCCTCGGCCGTCAGCGACGGACTGTGCGCGTTGGTCCCGGCCTCGACGCCGTTCGTGTAGATGCGCTGCGTGCTCGCGCCGTCCCAGACACCCGCAACATGATACCACTGGTCCTCGCCGACCGGGCCGCAGTCCGCCGCCTCGTTCGCGGCCCATTGCGAAATGAAGGCCATGTGCGTACCGCCCGTCACGCCGATCTCCCAGAAGTCGTCGTTGTCCGTCCCGAGCAGGCGGTGACAGATCTTATGATAGCCGCTGAACGTATCGCCGTAGGCCCAGGCCTCGAGCGTCACGGCGTCGAGCGTCCGGTTCAACGCGTTGGTCGTCTCGTCGAGCGCCGACTTGAGATAGTCGTCCGTCCCGTTCAGGTCCACACCGTACGCGATCCGGGCTGCCACCGACCCGGCACTCGGCAGGTCCGTGCCGTACGCCGTCATGTCCACGTTGTTCGTGGTGCTGTCCGCGAATGCGCCGGGCGTGTCCGGATCCTCTTTCAAGTGCCAGACGGCCACGTAATTCGCGTCCCACACGCCGCCCGCGTTCTCCTGCGAGCTCACCACGCTCTGGTTCCCGTAGTACATGAAGAACACGGTGTCCACATCCGCATACACCACCGGGAGTCGGACCCAGGAGACAACCATGCCGTTCGTCTCGGCATAGAGTTCCTGCTCGTGGTCGAGCCGGTTCGTCGCGCTCTCGCCGCCGAACACGATGTCGTAGCCGTTCGTGTTCCACAAATGCCCGCCGTTCGCTATGGTGGCCAGGTCCCCGTCCGTCATGCTCACGAGCACCGGGAACTTCGTCAATTCGGTCGCAATCGTCTCGTGCGCGATCGTGATGCGCTTGCGGTAACGGTAGCCGGCCATGAACTGGTCGTTGTCGATGATCGAGAAGGTATGGTGGATCTTCGAGCCGAGCACGCCGTTGACCGGGTCCGAAAGCGTGATCGTCAGCGTCTCGTTCACTTCCGGATCGATATCGTCGATCAGCGCGAACGTGAAGTTCGTCGCTTCCGCGAGCGGCGCAAAGGTCGCGACACCCGCGACCAGCGTGTAGTCGCTGTCCGCCGTTGCCGTGCCGCCCGAAACACTGTAGCGCACCGTCGTGATCCGGTTCTGCGCGTTCGAGAGCACGAGCCCGACCGTGATCGTGCCGAGATGCTCGGCCCCGCTGCCCGCCGTCTCCGCGAACTCGACGCTGGTCCCCGTCAGGTCGGCGCTCTCGTCCTGGAGCACGAACTGGCCGGGCTGCGCGATGTTCGTATAGACGGTTTTCATCCAATCGACGCTGCGCGCGATGTCCGAGAGCCGGATCTCGTCGAGGAACCCGTCGAATTCGTTGTTGACGATGTTTTCCTGGATCCCGATCGCGAGATTCGCCGAGTCGCCCGCGTTGTTGGTGATCGCTTTGCTCTCGTCCTCGAAATACCAGCCGTCCAACAGCCAGTCCACGGAGCCGGTGCTCTGGCCCGCCTGCGTGTCGTACATCATCGTGACGTGCACCCAGCGGTCCCGCGGGATGGGCGTGTTGGTCGTGTAGTTGAAGTTGCCGCTGGTTTCGTCGTGCGTCGCGTACCAGTAGTTGGAGGCGCCGCTCAGGCGCAATCTCCACTCGTTCTTGTCCAGGATTCGGTCGTACTCCCCGCCTGTGCGCGAGTATGCCCAGGCCTCGATCGTGTGGGCGGCGGTCAGGTCGAGTTTCTCCGTGCGCAACACCTGCACACCGAAGTTGTCGGTCTCGCCGTCCGGGAAGTTCACGCACGCGCCGACAACGGCCACGTCCGAGGTCCAGTGCGTTGTGAGGTCGGCGTCCTCGTTCGTGAACACGCCATGATGTGCGTACCTGGTCGAATCCAACACATCGGTCCCGTCGCCTTCGCTCATGTGCCAGACGGCGATATAGTTGGTGTCCCAGACCCCGGCCGGATATTCCTGCGAGTTCTCGATCGTGTCGTTTCCGTAATACATCCAGACCAGCGTGTCCTCGTAGGTCTTGAGCACCGGGATCCGGACCCAGCCCAGCCATTCGCCGGTCCCGTCGTCGTAGCGCTCAACTTCATAATCGAGCAGGTTCCCGTGCTCGTCGACGAACACGATGTCGTAGCCGTCCGCGCTCGCGACGTCCGCGGCCGGCGCCGTCGGGTTCAAGAGCGCCGGGAAGTTCGTCAGGTCGTTCGGCCCGATCACCAGCTCGTGGTTGATCAGCAGCGCCTTGCGGTGCAGCCAGCCGCCCAGCCACGGGAGCTGTTCCTGGTCGCCCAGGCTTGTGGTGCTCTGCGGCGACGCCATGTTCGTGTACGCGGTCCGAATCCAGCCGGACGGCCGGACAACGTCGGAGATGCGCACCTCGTCGACGCACCCGTCGAAGTTCGTGGTCCACTGCCCGCCCTCGTAATCCGCGCCGATCACGAGCGGTGTCGAGGCCGGCGGCAGGTTCGTCTCGTACACGTAGGCCATGACACCGGCCCCGTTCACGTAGAACCGCTCGAGCCCGCCCCCGAGCACGCCCGCCATGTGGACCCAGCTCCCGGTCTGCGCGTTCTGCCACGCGGTGATCTGGTAGAAGTCGGTTGCGACCCGGAACCGCGGTTTCGGGTTGTAGAACGAGAGCGCGTACATGTTGTTGAACGTGTTCGTATCCTCGAACTCGCGCGTCAGGATATGGTGCAGCCCGTCGTTCGTGTCCGAGGTGCGCAGCGCCCACAGCTCCAGGGTCAGCGCGTTCGTGAGCGTGTTCAGCACGTTCGTCGCCGCCGGCTGCGTGCGCATGTAGTTCGTCGTCACGCTCTGGAAGTTGTCGAACTCGAGCGCCGTCTCGATCATGCCGGCGACCAGGTTTCCGGCCGACATGTTCGTCGTGACCCCGTGCAGCGCGTTCGAGGTGCTGTCCAGCATCTGCGGCGCCGCGCCGGACGGGTCCTCGCTCATGTGCCAGACCGCGACGTACCCGTTGGACCAGACGTCCTCGACATTCTCCTGCGAGCTCACGACCGCCGGGTTTCCGAAATAGACGTAGTTCGTCGTGTCGCTCTCCGTCTTGATCAGCGGGATCCGGACCCACGCGATGAACGTGCCGTTCGTGTAATAGCCCTCGATCTCGTGATCGAGCACCGTCTCGCCGTCGTCCTTGGTGAACTGGATGTCAAACCCGTTCGTGCTCGTGACGTAGCCGTTGTGGTTGGTCAACGCGAGATCCTGGTTCTCGAGCCGGAACAGCCACGGGAAGTTCTCGAGATCGGTCGTGCCCTGCACCGTCTCGTGGTCGATGATCAGCATGCGGCGCGTCGCATAGCCGAACAGCCAGCCGCTGTCCAGGTCGCGGATGAAGACCGTCACCGAGTCCGGCGTGCCCGTCTGCGCGTTGACCAGCCCGTCGAGCGTGACGCTGATCGATTCGTTGCCGTCCGGTACCTGGTCGTCGATCGGGGTCAGCGTGAGCGGCACGCCCGAAGCGCCCGCCACGATCACGAGGTTCGTGGACGAGACGTAGTAGTCGGTGTCCAGCACCGCATCGCCGCCCAGCGCGACGGACACCGCGATGTTCGTGTAGGAACGGCCGGACAGGTTCGCGTCGACCGTCACGGGCAGACCCGCCTCCTCGCTCATCCACGAGCTCGAGGCCGCGAGCGAGACGCTCGGCACCCCGTCGTCGTTCGTGATTACGCAGGTCGCCTGCAGCCCGATGTTCGTCGCGTGCAGCACGTTCGTGAGCGTCACGTAGAATGTCTCGTCCAGCTCGTAGTTCACGTCGCCGTAGACCGTGACGACCAGCGTCGTCTCGGTCGTGCCGAGCGGGATCGTGACCGTGCCGGACGGCCACGCCGCCGGCTGTTCGGCGCCGAGCACCGCGAACGTCGCGGGATGCGCCTGGTTCGAGTAGCAGGCGGCGCCCCACTCGGCGGAGCGCGCGACGTCGGAGACGCGTACTTCGTCGATGCTGCCGTCCCAGAAGAAGGCCAGCGTGTTGGTGCCCTCGTCCTGGGCCCCGATCGTGACGGCACGAGATTCCGGCGGCAAGGCGGAGGCGGCAGTCCCCGCGCTGGCGAGCACGCCGTTGCTGTACATGGATATGGTGGAGCCGGCGGAGAATGTAGCGAAATAATGGGTCCAGACCATCGCGGGCAGCTCGCTGCTGGCGACGCCGACGGCGCCGCCGAAGCGCATGTCGTCGAACCAGTCCATGAAGGACCAGGCGTCGCTCTTGCCGAGCCCGGTCGAGCGGTGGATCAGGGTGGCGGGCTCCACCACGTCCTTGTAGGCCCAGGCCTCGATCGTCAGCGCGGACCCGATCCGGTTCCACGTGTTCGTCGTCGCGTCGAACCCGGTGATGATGTAGTCGTCCGTCCCGTTGAAGTCCAGCGCGGGCCCGACCTGGCCGGCCGCCGTGCCGCCCGCGGTCATGCTGCCGTAAGCGGTCCCGTCAAGATCGTTCGCGGTGCTGTCCAGGATCTCGCCGAGCGCGCCGGACGGGTCTTGGTTCAAATGCCAGACGGCCAGGTAGTTCGCGTCCCAGACCCCGGTCGCGTTCTCAGGCGAGCTCGACACGCCGCCCTGGCCGTACTGCAGCCACAGCGTGGTGGCCGTGCCGCTCGCCACCGTCGGGATCCGGACCCAGGCCACGAGCTCACCGGAGGTCGCGTCGTAGTATTCCACCTCGTGGTCGAGCGGTGTGCCGCCCGCGTCCGTGAACCGGATGTCCCAGCCCGCCCCGTGCAGCACGTGCCCGCCGAACTGCGCATGCTTGAGATCGTTCGTCGCGTCCGTGCCCGCGGTCTTGACCAGCAGCGGATAGTCCGTGAGCGTCGCCGCGACCGCGCCGTTCGGGACCGTGATCTGGCGGCGGTACCCGTAGCCGGCGTACCCGGCCCAGCCTGCGCCGTAGTCGTTGTCCGCGACCATCGCGGTCCCGTCCGTCAGCTCGTAGTACACGGTCTCGTCCGCGCCGATCTGCTTGCTCAACGTCAGCGTGAACAGCGCGTTCGTCGTGCCCGCGTCGCCTTCCTCCAACCCGGTATCCGTGATCGAGATGCCAGGATGCGCGTCGTCGTTCGTGATCGTGACCGTGCCGTAATCCGACCCCGGCGCGATATCCTCGATATCTGCGTTCACCGCGCTGGTGACCGCTGCCCAGAACGGCTCGTCCGCCTCGTACAGCGTGTCGCCGTAAACCGTCACGCCGACCAGCGCGTCCGTGCGGCCGGCCGGGATCATGATGCCGGCCGGGGCCGGCACCGCTTCGGCCGCGCCGATCGTATGGAACGTGGACGGGCTGACCTGGTTCGAGTAGCTCGCGGCGATCCACGCGGCCGGCCGCACAGTACCGGAGATGCGCACCTCGTCGATGCCGCCCGGCCAGTGGTATCCGGGGTTGTCGAAGTCCGTCGACGCGCCGATCCCGAGCCTGCCGTCCTCGTAGCGGAGCGACTCGCCCCATGTGTCGGTGTCCACGAGCGCACCGTCGCGGTACAGGCGCATGTCGCTGCCGTCGTAGGTGCCGACCAGGTGCAGCCATGTGTCGAGCGGGAACGCGTCGGGATCGGCGGTGTCGCCGCCGGTCAGGCCGTCGTTCGCGAACCATGCTGCGTTGCCCGCTCCGTTCGTAGCGCCGAGCCCATAGCTGTCGTAGTAGTTCGTGGTGCTCAAGGCCTTGTGCACCGTGAAGTAGTATCGCTCCGTGAGCGCGGCGGTTCTGCGCATCCAGGCCTCGACACTGACCACAGCGGGCTCGAGCCCATCGTCGTCGGGCACGAAGAACGCGTCGTCGATCCCGTCGAACGCGATCGCGCGGCCAAGCCGGCCAGTGACCGAGTCGCTCGCGTCCATGTCGCCTTCCGGCGTGCCGTGGTGGCCGTTGCCGGTGCTGTCGATCAGGTTCGTGTCCGTGCCGCTCATCGACGGGTCCATGTGCCACACGCCCACATAGTCCTCGTCCCACACCTGCTCCGGCCTGCCCGGCGCGGCGGTCAACGTCAGGTTCGTGCGGCCGTAGTACATGTAGAACGTCGTGTCCGCGGACGCCGCCAGCAGCGGGAGTCGGACCCAGGCGACGAGCGCGCCGGTGTTCGTGCCGTACGCCTCGAGCTCGTGGTCGAGCAACGAGCCGTTCGCGTCGCCGAACACGATGTCCCAGCCGTTCGAATGCCGGACGTCGCCCGGGTTCGAGGCGAGCCCGGCCCATTTCAAGCTGTTCGTGGCGTCCGTGCCCTTGGTAC
>Ga0272441_10003678_pt1 | contig 28880 bp, 46 predicted proteins | sample SSMProp6N_FD_193582 | JGI IMG/M metagenome (GOLD analysis project Ga0272441, IMG submission 193582) | Marine sediment archaeal communities from Little Sippewissett salt marsh, Falmouth, MA, United States - SSM-Prop-6N | ecosystem: Environmental > Aquatic > Marine > Wetlands > Sediment ... | reverse complement strand
CATCCAGAGCATAAGCCCGAGCGGTTTATCGAAAAGATCTGATGCCAGATTCATAAAGAAATCTGTGTTATATTCGCGTTCTCCACCTCCAGAAGAACCTGGGGGATCATAGATCTGAGGAGTACGATCGGGATCATCCAGAACGCCATCCTGTCCGACGTTATGTATGGACTTTGCACCCATCTGATCTGGCGGATAATACGCATACAGGACTCTCAGCAGAGACGGGCCGTAAAACAGAACTCTTCCGAATGTAACGGAATTGACTGTACGACCTGGCAGGAAGTAAGACCGATTGGATCCAACTTCAAAAAGCTGCTGCAGACCTTTGTTCTGTCCTATGCCGACATTGTCAACTACACCGACAGGATACAGTGAGTTCCAGTTGGAACCTATATCCTCTTTTCTCGGAGGACCTGCGGCAATCAGGACGCTCTTAGCACTGATAAAGTCATGCCCAATGAGATTATCCTGGACATGACGACTTGAGAATTCCCAAGTGTTGATTCCTTCTGTCGTCTGTTGTTCTTTAGCCATAGATTATCTCTCCTTAAATAACGAGCTTAACTTTAATGTAGTTAACAGGATACGGAACTTCAAGCTGAACGGTAATAAGAAGCTGGTCAGCCTGGGTCTCATCCTGCTCGACTTTCGTGACTTTAGAATCCTGAAGAAGAACTCTATTGTCTACCTGTCTCGAGATGACCGTGTCAGCGATCATGGTGATCTGTTTAATGAACTGAGGCGTAATGTTGTTCTTTCCAACAAACTGCTTCAGGACCGATCTCATGAATTTGGCTGTATGGTCAACAATCTTTGTGATGCTAAGCTCTCTCTGCTCGATCGTAGAGACATCCGTGGATATCTGCATGCGACAGTAAGGAGCCGTATCTTCTTCGTCCTGAGCAATGATATACGTTCCACCACCAGCGATAATGTTCAACTGGGTAGGAGTGAAGTATTCATTGCTGTAATTCAGGGAGCGAGTATCTACCAGCGGCTGATTCGTATGAGGAATCTGCGGGAAGAACTGCTGTACCTGGGCCACAGCCTGAGCACAGTAGAAATAACCATCAAGGTCAGCACTGTCGATAACAGTGTCATCCCAATCGGTATAATCCGATTTATAGCTGGGCGGCCATACGTGATAAACACGTCTGGTTCCGAATGCAGCAGAATAAGCTGCTACCCACTGAGCCTGTTCTGTCTTATCAAGAGGCTTGCTTTCGATATCGAAGGTCAGGCCTGTCTGACTTGCTGTGAGGCCAGGAGAAACGAGAGTGATGGTGTTGTCATCATCGACTCTCAGGACCCTTGCACTTTCATCAGCAAGAACAACATAATCACCAGGGATAACTCCATTGTCTTCAAATCCACCTGTGGCAGATGTGAAAACCAGCCCTGTTGAGCTTGTCGCACCGTCAGTTCCGTCCATGCGCTCTGTTTTAGTGTACAGATAGCTGTTAATGAAGCAAATCCTTTCATGCTTCGAATACAGGCTACTCTGTGCTGCTACGTGAGCAGCCCACAGCTGATTGACTTCTGTATCCTGGGAAAGGATAGCCAGTCCGTAGACTTCCTTGGTTTCCAGGAAAGAAGCTGCTGTAGCATGTGCAACTGATGTGTCAGCGGATACACAGGTTACATAGAAAGGCTTGTCTGTAATCTGAGCAGCCAGGAAAGCTCCATAAGCTACTGGGTTTTCAGGGTGAATCAGGCCGAGTTTCGTAACAATCTCATCACTGTTGTTGATGGTGATCAGGCTACTTACATTGTCTGTTCTTAAAGCCTTGTAACAAATAAGAATATCGCCAGTCATCTCATTGCTCTTATCCACAATCTTGTAGCTCTGAGCACTGGATACTGCAAACTTCTTATCGATTCTGTAATGAATCCCTGTCGCGCTTGCTGTCAGATCTGAGTCAAGAACAACCTTATCAGAGCTAACAACCTCTGTAATAGCATACTGTCCTGCATCTGCACCGCTTTCAATAACAACAATGTCGCCTACAGCAAACTGACTTAGGTCAACACTGGAGTCTTCGAAGTCAGATGAGGCGGCAGTTGTCTCGCCAGTCTCAACAGATTCGAGCAGGGCCATATCGACGTTAATCTGAGTGTCGCTTACAACTTCGTCAATTCTGAAATCGCCAGCGTTGTTCGTGCTTGATATCCGAAGATACATGCCAGCGACAACTCCGTCATCCAGGAAGTCTGCATCATTGTCGCCAAATACTGAATAATCAGCACCGACACGATAATCAAGAGTTGTGTCTCCACTGAAGGCCGTGAATCCACTCCACGGTGTGGCTTTAACAGTCAACTGAGTCTCGCTGTCAATACTCGCGATCTCATAGACACCAGCATCTGAACCTGTTCCCATAATAGACAGCCTCTGTCCAGGAACAACGCCATCTGTCTGGAATGTAGCTGTGGCATCTGTGAATGTCAATGCAGATGCAGTAGTTACACCGTTTCCAGCATCAATGGCCTGGTAATTGTTTACTGCAGCAGAGATACCAGTTGTCGATGTATCAACAACCTCTCTCTCAATGCTGATATTCGCCTCAACATCAACGGAATCTGCATCAGCAGTGAAGTCTGAGCTATCAACTGCAAATGTACCGTATGTGGTGTCAAGGAACACAAGGACGCTTGACGTATCGACTACCGCCCCTGATTCAAGAAGAGGGTAAGAATATGACTGAGCTGAACCATCATATTCACCAGCATCTTCCTGATACACAATCTGCCTGTTCATGCCCACGATACAGGCTGGCAGACCAGGGGTTGACAGAGTTGCCTGCTCCTCTGTAAACACCTGTTCAACAAATACATCTGGCTTAGGTATTTGAGTTCCCATAGCACTCTCCTAAAAATTTATGGATCTGTTTCATATTTCCCGCTAGAACGACCATCCTGTAGCTTCGAACCGTAATTCAGGGTAAGGCCAAAACTGTTGACGATTGTGCCTTCGCTGCTCACCTTCCATGTGTTATTCAAATAAACCCCTATGATAACAGGGACAACCGACAACTCTATCTGTGAGTCAGAAAGTACAATAGCCTCCTCTCCAATCTGAACTGATGTGATATCGAATATCTCGTCCATCTGTTTCAGATCTTTCGCGAAGAATTGCACACATTGAAACACTATTGTTGCCAGAAACTCTGCCTCAAGGCCGTTCCGAGAAAAACAGTTAACACGCAGGCTTGAAGATAAAAGATCAGAATAAGAACTTATATCTTTCTGCCAATCGTACCTGAACCTCTGATCTATGGCTAACTTCTGCCACTGAATGGGAGATCTTGTGATTATCAAAGCAGGCCGCTTCTCGACTGCTTCTAAATTTTCCGTATTCGTATCCATTATCATTATTTTGGTCTGATTGTCGTCAAGATGCCATCTGAATTCATTTCGCATGGATTCATCTTCGCTATTTCCATACAGATGCTCTTGGGCAAAAAGCTGCTGTAGAAACATTAAGATTTTATCTTTTACGACATCAGTGTATATCATTTATTCCTCTTCGTCATCGAGAGCTGCGATCAATGCGCCTGCAGCTGCACCTGTTCCACCAGTAACCACTGCAGACAGGATAGGATCTTTCTGTACTTTTCCAGCGAGAATCTTGAGGGCTTTACCTCTTTTTGCAGGATCAATAACGGTATCAATGATTCTGTTAATCTTATCCTCTCTTGCCATGGCCCGCTCAATCTGACCAATGGTTTTACCTTGACTGGCTGCATGCTGCCATCTTTTCACATAATCATGCGCGGCAACACTGGGGCTGATTTTCTGCAAAAGAGCCCTTCCCTTACCAGACAGTCCTCTGATCTGTTCCTTTGTCATAGCTGGTGTCATAAGAGCTATAAGAGCTGTTTTGCCAAGCCTTGTCTGAAGACCCGTTGGTAGATGAGGCAGCATAAGTTTAAGCATACCGCGAGCCTCTGCCTTAACAGATGCCTGTTTCTCGAAGAATGTGTCTTTCCATAAAGATTCGTTCATGTCCTTACCCCTTAATATCTCGGATTGTAACCTGGTTGACCATATACATTTGATACTCCCTGAACGCTCAACTTGCGCTGAGGATCCTGCGGAGGCATAGCATCAACATTGGCCAACGCTTCAGATGACACATCTCCTCCTTGGGTTACAAGATGAGCAAGCAACGCCCCTGCAGCGCCACCTGTAACAGGTCCAGTTACTTTGCTCGCCTTACCCAGTTTATTTGCCGTAGCCTTTATAGCATCGCTTATCCTGGTTCCTGCCTTGGCTCCTACAAGGGCACCGATTATAAGCCCCATAATTCTAGGATCCAATGCCTCTTTCTTTATCTCTTTATTGCATGGTATAAGCTTCTTCTTAAGAGCGGTCTTTGGGGACCGAGAATTTGACATGTTCCCGAGAGCTCTTGAGTCAGCAGATAGTTTTAACATTTTCAAACCTCTCTTATTGTAACGCCAGGATACTCGTTTTTAACCATTGCCATTCCAGCCTCAACAAACTTCTTTCCTGGATAACCAGGGTGTCTCCACTTTCCTCTGATGAACGATGATATTGTGGCCTTCCTGTAAACAACACCCATTCTCGTATTAACAGGAACTGTCTTTCCAAGAAGATACCACATTATATGGGAAGAAACACCATCGTTCTGATCATCAGCATACTCTACATCTGACTTGATATGAACCACATTTCCCATTGCATATCCTAAAATACTGTCTCTCAGCCTTCCAGTCGAACTCTTGAATATTCCAGCCGACAGGTAGTCTTTAATATTCCTGACGGCCTTATTCGTAATCTCGGCCATTCCCTTTGGATCGACAGGTGATCCGTTATTTGTTATTTCAAATGTCTTTATCATTATCTCTCGTTCGGATTGCCGATTTTAAGTTTTGCATTCAGGTGGTTGAAGTGCTTCACAGTAGCCTTCTTTCCACCAACAGCTTTATCCATAACATTGAGCATCTTCTCATTGACGCTATCCTTTCCGAACCTGCCCTGCACCATTTGCTTATACTCTCTTATATCAACTTTCTTGCTTGTGTCTACTCCATGAAGTCTGTCTTCTTTTCTCGCCATGATATACTCCTTAATCCTCTGTTAAAGTTTTATATGGAAGCTCATACTCAATGTCACCGTGATTTATTCTTACCAGTTGCAACATCTGGTGAACTGGAATTCGTCTTTTCTCTGTCTGACTCTGCTGAACAACCCTCCACCGTCTCGTTCCATTCTCTATTATAACATCTTTTGGGACCATTGGGGGATAATTTCCCATCCAGGCTGCAATATTATCAGGCTGCATCTCAAAGCCAGCCATTTTAATCATCTTCTGAGACGGATTGAAGTTCACGTATGCTTCTATTGGGCCAAAGTATCCATGGACAAAACCAGTATTAAAACATACAGGACAGTTGGAGATCCGCTTCCTCTTCTTGATGTGATCAAAACAATTCGTGCAATACTGGCCATAAGATTTAATCTTATACAGCATGCATTTGACTCCGACCTTTCTCTCAAGAAGAAGATCGTTTCTTCTGATGATCTCTGCAGCTATAAGGTCGGGCTTTGATGGCAGATATGCAACATCAGATTCCATATAGTCGTCTGGATCAGCCGTCTCAAAAACTTTGATTTTGTAAAAGAACTGTCTGTATTTATTTTTAAGACTGACATCAGCATCGTGATATACAAACTGTTCTGTCAGATCGAGTAATGCATTGAATGGGCCTTCTGGTGATAGGGCCCGCATGACAGTAAATGTATAGAGAGATACATCTTCCGTAGTCGGCTTAATCTTCCAGCTGACTGTAAGATATTTGATACTGTGAAAATCAACGCTTTGATCATATATTTCAAGCATTTCAACCTAATTATCCGAAATAATATGTTCCGCCACCCCTGCGATTTTTACCCTGAACTGGATCAAGCAAATCTCCAGCAAGAATTCCTCCACCTGCAGCAGTAGTAAGAGGATGCTTTTTGGCAAATCCAAGAGCGCTTCCTGCAGCCCCTCCAGCTCCTTTTCCACGCTTAGCAGCGATACCTCTCATTTTCTCAATACCCTTCATGTATCCTTCATAAGCCTGCTTGCCACCAAGTTTTTTTACCTTATGCCATTTGGCAACGCTGCTTGGCTTAAGAGTTCCTCTTAAAGCCCTCCATGCGAGACCAAGCCTGTTTGCTCCGAGCTTGTCAATCTCTTCCATAAACCCCTGCATGATCAAGGACGCCTCTTTCTTCTTTTCGGGAAGATTGGTGTGCTTCGTCTGAGCATATTCTCTAAGCTGTTCCACAGTCATTGAATCATACATCTGCTTCGCCGCACCCTTCAGCTCCGAAGGATCCATCTTTCCCTCTTTGGCCGCCAGAGCCATCCCTGCAGCCATCTGTTGTTTTTTACTTTCTGCTGGCATTTACTTTCCTCCGAAAACTGATTAGAATCTTCTATACCTGTCTCTATCTTTACCTAATGTATAAGCACCAAGGGCTCCAGCCCCAAGTGTTCCGTATCTAAAACCTTTGTTGTATTTCATTTGCTTACCAAAAGCGTTTACCGCCCTACCGAAACCACCAGCCTTGGTTTTTCCACCCCTCATAAAAGCTTTACCTACTCCCTTCCAGCCCTTCATGAAAGACTTAATACCTTTCATAACGGCTGGGTTAAATGGATTAAATCCAAGCTTACTCATCTCATCGTTAAACCCATACATCATAGCTTCTTTTGGATCCATTATCTCTCTCCGTGTATCGTATAATACTCAGAGGGAGCTTGTCCCCACCCCCTGGTAATGTTGATTGATTTCTTGATCTCAAGTTTTTTCTGTTCGTATCTGCTCGCAAATGCACTTATCCAGCTTGCATATGACTGAGCTTTATCAGACACGGAGACGCTTATACCTCCGTCATTATAATTCAGCCTGTTCCTTGACTGTAGTATACCAGCTGATTCGAGAATTTCAATAACTGCTCCTCGAATTAATAATCTTTTGCTCGGATGAGTATCGTAGGTTACGAAGGGTATGGGCGGAGGAGTCGTATTCCAATCATCGAGTGACGCTTCAAGCGCATCTCTTAGCTGAGCAGGACTCGACTCCTTCCCATCGATCAGTTCATTAAGGACTGGATCATCTCTGAGGAACGCGTTCAGTTTTTGAGTGAGCTGATTAAGGGTTGCACTCATTCATTGCTCCTCACTGGGCAAGTATGTCTGCCACCTTGTTAGCTATATCTTTAGCGCCTTTTTTCTTCGTCTTAACCTCTATGCCGACCTTCTCACCAATTTCTCTGACAACATTGAGTTTCTTCTTCGCGAGAGCCTCGTAAGTGAAAAATCCAGGTGCCTGGCTGAGAACATACTCTGCAATCGCGTCGCCCTTATCTTCCTCCGTCTTGTCTTCAGCAGGTTCTTCGGCTTTGTCTTCGGTTTTTTCCTCTGAGTCATCGGTGCCATCAGAATCAACAACGTCCTCAGTATGCGGAGGCTCTATATCTTGAACAGGCTCGACACCTTCTTCAGGTTCTGGCTCTGTAGTTTCCTCTTTTTCAGGCTGAGCAGGCGGCTCAGTATCTTCGACTTTCAGTTCTCTTGTTTCTTCTGTCTTAACTTCCTCAGCTTCTGAGGTAGCTTCTTCTGTTTCCTTAACCTCTTCTTTTTTCACTGCTGTATCTGTCTTAACAGCTGGTGTCTTCTCTTCTTTCGGGACATACTTACTTGATGCGCTATAAGCCTCTCCGTCAATAACAATAGACCCTTTTTTCCATAGTCTTATCACTCCAGCATTAACTTTATCATCAGGGAGGTCAATCTCGCGGTTTTCACGAAGGAGTCTGAAAGCGCCAGCAGCGCCTACATTCTTTAGAGCTTTGATTTTTGGCATTGTCTTTTCCTCATAAAAATAAAAAATGGGAGGGAGGTGAGTCCCTCCCATTTAATGAACATGATTCTACGACAGTTCGATTTCGGCAACTGCATTAACATTGCCGATACCCATTGCAACGTCTTCCCAGCTCTGAAAACTGATCAGGTTGGCTTCTTTGTCAACCCAGAACTTGGTCTGGTTGAGGATAAAGAAGTTACCCAGGAACTGAGGAGCAGCGAAACCGTAGAACTTACCTTCATCAATGATGTCGCTCTTAATGGTTGTGACAAGTTTGTAACCCATTACGGTTTCATACTTGTAACCATCAACAACAACTTCACTTGCAACCTTGTCACCGAAGGAATTTGCATTCCAGGCAAGGATGTCGTTGAAGTCCAGCTGGGTCATGAGAATGGTATCCAGCTTAAGTTCTTTGGTGGAGATCAGGCGAGACAGAGCGGCGATACCAGTCTTTTCGACAGTTGTGTCGGAAATGGTCTGGGTCAGGCTACTGGCTGCGATCGCGTAATCCATCCAGGTTTTGAAACGGGAGTCTTCGATCTTCTGAATGTCTTTCACCGAGTTCTCTTCGATAACCTTGGTGATCGGCATTTCATAGGACAGAAGTTCCTGTTCTGTTTTCTGAAAGCGTTCGGAGCTCACGGTAAAGAATTTAACCGTATAGCGTTCGCCTTCAATATACTTCGCTTCGGGCTTGCCTCTGAAACTAATAGCCATAGCAGAGCTATCAGGTTCTTTGTCGATAACTTTGACGAGACCGTCGTGATCTTCAGAACGCTGACAGTCGTCTTTTGTTACCATGACAGGGGGGACAATCCGTCTTGCGAAAGACAGTTCGCGCAGCTTCTGGCGCACAAAGGCACCGCCAGCTTCAGCGAGTTTTTCCTTCTCTTCTGGATTGCTGAGCGCAGAAGCGAAGAGATCATTCAGAATAGCAGCTTGTTCCATCGTAAACCCTCCTTACAAATCAGAAATTAAATGTCAGCCACAACCACAGGGCAGTTAATGTGACAACGAAGTTTCCCGTCAGCCACCGCGCCGAGGGCCCGACCGACAATAATATCAGTCCCATCAGTTCCGTCAACGAGCTTGCCGCTGTCGATTTTGAGGGCTGTGTCGAGGGCATACGTGCCACCAGTGTCATAACCATTGGAATCTACTTCGAGAACGAAGTTTCCATAACAACCAGTAATAGAACCCGTAGGTCCACTTACAACAGAATCGTACACGTCGGGACGTTCCATACCAGCGGAACAGAAGTATACGAGGCGATGAGTTGTGGTAGCAACAATAGCGTTACCTGATGCATCCAGAGTAAACCACATACATGTGTTGATGGTGTTACTCGCTGCAGGGTCAACGTTCATCTTGCCGACCATATCATAGCCAGTCTCAATATTAAAAATCTTTTTAGCCATGAGCTAAATCCTCCTAACCTAATGAATGAAGAAAATCCGTTAATGGATCCGACTCTCCAGTGCCATCTGGTGATCCACTGGCCATTTTAACCTGGCCAAGCCCGCCATTTATAAGCTGAGATCTTTGAAGTTCCCGCTGAACTTCATCCTCGCTTTTTTCCATAAAAGAAGCTACTTTTTCGGTGAGTTCACCAACGTCGAGGTCGCCATCTAAGACAAGCTGACATGCTGTCTTGTACGCCTTCAACTCTTTTACGACAGCTTCTTTTTCGGATGCAATTTTTTCGTTTTCTTTCGTAAGCTCCTCATTCTTGCTCGCGAAATCTCTCAGCTTAACAGCGGCCTGTTTAATAGCTTCTTGTTTTTCCATTGGTTAAACCCTCTCCTGAAAATATTCTTTGAAGCATTTTTCAGCGCTACCATCTTCGGAAAGTTCACTCAATGTATCCAGGATAGTAGCTGCCACTGCCATCTTTTCCATCCTGCCATTTGCAGGAGGAGTGACATCTTCTTCTGCTTTTGTTTCTTCTTCCACTTCTTCCTCAACAACCTCTTTATCTTCGTCAGAGGAGTTGCTGATATCGTCAAGAACACGAGCAATTCTCTCGTATTCAGGTATTTCGTCCTGTGTTTGATTATTTTTTTCTTGCGCTGCCTTTTCATGTAATTCGACATCTATTCCCGATATTGTTTTTCCCTCAAGAATAGAATCGCAAATTTGCTCGATCGTTGGCATATTATTTTCCTCCAGATTTGCTAGAAGCAACCCGTCTCCTGTAGGCACTTGCCAGGGCCTGATTCTGCCTGGCCAGAGTCATAATAAGCCTCTGCTGACCTTTGATTACGTTTGTGGCTTTTGCTCCAAGGTTTCTGAGTTTTTCTTTTCCTTTTCCTTCAGCCACGGAGTAACCAGCGGCAGCACCACCAGCACCAAGTCCAAGAGCTGGTAATCCCAGCTTCAAGACGCGACCTAATGTACGTGCTTTGCCTGCCATGTTAATCCTCCTTGAGATTTGGAAATCTCCCCAGGCTTTTCAACCTGGGAAGATATTTATTTTCCTGCAACATATCCAGCTGTGGCTGCCCCACCAGCACCGATTCCAGCACGAATGCCTAACCGTTTGAGGGCTTCTTTCTTGGCCTTAGCTGAAGTTAACCCCTGCGTCTTAAGCAGGGCTTTAACATCTGCCTTTACTCCAGAAGGTTTCAGTAAAGAAAGGACCTTCTTCAAGACAGAACCACCCTTAGAGGCTATTACGGCCTTTTCAGAGTAATTTTTTTTTGATCGCCAGCTTCCTTCTCGATTTCATCGAGAAATGAGCGAGCCATGATACGGCCAGCAGCGTCAAATTCTGCTGCGGTTTTTTCGGAATCATCTTCATCTTCTTCAATCTCGATGGTTCCATTTTCAACACCATCAACAACCTCAGCAGCTGCAGCGAGCTTGGTTTCAGCATCTTCGAACTGATAACCATTATGGTCAAGCAGGTCACATGCTTCTGCCAGCTTTTCTGCATCTTCGTCGCTCAGGTCTTCAATGACACTTGCAAGCTTTTCAGCTTCTGCTACTTTTGTTTCTTCAGCAACCTTCTCAGGCTCTTCGGAATTGTACATCTCGTTATAAAGTTCTGCGAGACTCATTATCAATCTCCTAACTAAAAAAAATTACAATTTGTCAACCTGATTACGCAACGTTATTGGGCTGGCTTGATTTGTTGCCACTTGTTGCGGTTTCTTTAACGCCCAGGTTATTCGGAACTTCCTGCGGATCCTGACCCTTGGATGCTACGTCAGCAGCACTGATAATCTTCTTCACAGCCTTAACCACGTCCTGACGTGCGGTCGGGCTGACAGGAGACTTCTGAGCATCTTCTTTCTTTGCCTGGGTCAGAGCAGTGGAACCATCCTGAACAATATTGCTGGTTGCAGGTGTCGGAACATCAGCGGCACCCTGAATGACAGCCTTGTCAGAGAAATCAGCAACTTCCATGGGTTCGCCATAGTCGGCACCGAGTTTCTGGAGTTCAGCAACGAAACCACGAGCCATAAAACGACCTGTAGCAATTGCTTCTTCAGCTTCTTTGACCTGTTCGGCCTTCTTCTCTTCCTCTTCTGCCTCTTTCACGTATTCGCGAAGAACGTTGAGGGCTTCTTCAGGAAGAATCTCTGCCAGAGCAGCAACTTTTTCAGCTTCGGGCTTCTTCTCACCTTCAACCTTGGCCTCTTCTTCGGGTTTTACTTCTTCGCCAGCAGTCTTAACTTCTTCGCCTTCATTGATAAGAGCAGCAAAAATTTCATCAATAGTGTTACCAGCCATTATTGGCCTCCTTACAAATTCACAAAACCATTAACAATTGCCCTGTCAACCATATCGACAGGGGCATCCTCTACCAACGGCCAGGTAAGAACCTTGTTTTGCCTGACCACATCAGATACGGATGCAAACTTACGCATTACTTTAAGCGTAGGATAAAGGGAAGCTAAGCCAATCAATCCAGGATGTTTGATAAAAAGCTTTCCTATGTCTCCAGGCGGTTTACCTTTCTTAAAGTACTCTTGCTCCTTATGAGCCTTGACAAAGTATGGATATGCCAATGACCCGACCACAGCGGCCTTACCTGCACGTCCGAGCTTCGCAGTTTTCTCCAGGGACTGGCTTAAACCAAGTCCTGCAGCAGCGATCGCCCCGAGTATAATACCAAGCAAAGGCTTGCGTTCGAGAGCTTGAGTGAGGTATCCGCCAGGCATCTTATTCACCTTAGACCTATACATATCGTACAATGCTGTTAAAGCAGCGGCAGATGGCAGACCTTTCGAAACCACGTCCTGCTGGAGAGTCTCATCTATTGTTACAGGACCTTGGTTCGCTAACTTTACCAGTCTTGCACGAAGTGCTGGTCTGAACGAGCTCCTATCTACTACGTAGTCTTTAAGGATCGATGCCACCTTTGTGTTAATGGCATCTGGCGAGATCTCAGGCTGCTCAGCAGGCTTTTCAGCAGGCTTCGCACCCTTTATGACTACGATTCGAGTGAACTCGCCAGGCTTAAGAACCATACCCATTCCTGTGGCAGTAGAAAGAATGTCGCTTAGCGGGAAATCAGCTAATTCCTCCATCGTGCCCTCTGAAAGAGAGGGTTCTAAAGATGTGACCTTGGGGACGAGAGACGAGAAAGACTTTATAACATCCCTTCCTGGCTGTTCGGTTTGCACCTCGGTAATCGGTATTTCTTTCTTTATTTCAGCAGACTTATCTTCAGCCCGCTTTGGTTCTTCAATCTTCAAAGCCTCAGCTATAAATGCTGAAGGCACAACTATTTGAGAGCTTCTGGCGCTTGCGACTTTATTCATAACGTAAGAAGCTTTTTCTGCAGGCACGAGAACAAAAGATATGTCAAAGAAACGGGGATACTTATTCATAGCGTAGACTTTCCTGCCGTCCCCGAGAGTTTTGTTCATCGCATATTTAAGATGTTCGCAGTAATCAACCGTTTTCTTTGCAGCATTTCCGCATATAGAACAAACGTCATAAAGAACTTTTGTTCCCATGCTGACAGGTATGGCTTCTCCGACCTCCGCTTTCTTGCAGAGCTCTGGATCCTTATTTCTGTCTACGAATACTATCAACTCAACCCGATCAACCTTCGGATTGTATGATGCGAACTTTACGCGCTCTCCTACTGATTTCTCTGGGTCTTTGTTGACGTGATGTTTGTACGGATATGCATATTTCTCAAAAGTTTTAAAGCCATAGTCTTCCATTCTTGGTGTTTCGCCATCCATCGGGCATTCGTGAGCAAGAACTTCACTCTCGAAATAATCTCCATTTGCATTACTGCCCCAGTTTTCACCACCTAAAGCATTGATATGAAGGTAGATACCATCTTCCCTTGGTTTCAGACTCTTGGCATACTTTGCGATCTCTGAATCAGCCGAAGCGTGTTTTGTCAGAAAGTCTTCGTGAAGATCAATAACGGAAACGATCGGTTCTGCTTCAATGAGAGATTGCTGTGGTTCTATTATTTTATACATAGGTTATTTACCTCTGTTTTTCCACATGGCCGCTGCAGCCACTCGCCTTCCAGCCTCTGCACTACCATACCTCTTGGCAGCCTTTGCAGCAACAGCTTTGAAGTTTTTCCCAGGTTTACCAATATCCTTACCTTCTCTGGCCTTACGTACAAGGCTTGACTTCTGTCTTTTTGTCATTCCTGCCGATGGCCGCCCTGCAGATTTGTCAAACTCAACAAGACTATGCAGAAGCCTTTCCCTGGGATCTGATGCGAGCTTTCCAACGCCTTGGCCAATCAATGTTCCCAACAGTGTTCCTCCTGCTGCCCCGAGCATTCTACCGAGGCGGCCTAATTTCTTAAATTTTTTTGATCTCTTCGCCAAATACTCCGCAAGAGATTCTCCTGTACCATAACCTAAAGCTCCACCAGCACTTGAATATACCCAATTTGACTTCTTCTTGCGCTTGGCCATAATTAAATAACTGATCCAATAGAAGAAACTGTTTTTGCTGTCTGAAAATAAGGCTGCCTCGGGTCAATCTTTGTCTGCATCTCGATCAACTCTTTCATCATAGGATAATCAAGGCGACCATATTCGTGTGCATGCTCTAATGCGCTCTCAAGTATATGCTTATCTGATGCGAGAGCTGGTGCAAATCTTGTAATAGTCTGATAATACTTCTCTATATTCGGATCGTTAGCGAGTTCGGGCTTCTCTTCAAGTATCTGAGCAAATGCTGTAGATGACATTGCCTTTTCTTTACTCTTCTCGAGGAGTTTCTTTGCCCCGAATGCACCCAACACGGCAGAGCCAATTGCCAGAGGAAGATGCCTTCCAATTGCAGATGTTATTTTCTGTCCGAAAGTCTGGCGACCAAATGGAGTGAATGGCGCAAGTACGGTTGCTATATCTTTCACATCCCTTATTGTTCCTGCAGTTCCACCAACAGCACCTCGTACTACCTTGGCTCCCTCAGAGATTTCCTTGAAACTACCTTCCTTTTTTGACTCTGCTCCACTGTTGCTGTAAAGAATAAAGGCCTTCTTTATAAAATCATCGCAATCTTTTTCGTCGAAACCATTGTTAATAAGAGAGAAAGATATGTAATTAACAAGCTCTGACGGACCTTCAGCAACCTTCTCCATGATGTCAGATCTTATTTCATCAACCCTTTCCCTGTATTCATCTGGAATCATTTTAGGTATCTCCTCAAATCTTAATATATCCGCCTCAATTTTGAAGTCCCTCCAGTTGCCTTTGCACCCTTTGCAGCGGTGTATGCTCCATGACCTAAAAATGCGGTTGTCAAAGGTTTCTTTTTAGCCATCCATAGCAATGGAGCTGCTGGAACTGCCGCAGCACCCACGGCGGCCTTTCCTACGGACTTTCCAAGAGGATTTAAAAGTTTTCCACCATAACCACCAGCTTTACCGATCAGCTTGCCAATCATACCAAAGACTGCGTCCTTCTCTATCTCATCCTGGCTGGTGAGTAAAGACTTCATAAGCTTCTGTTTTGGAGTCATCTTCTCCTGTTATCTCCTTGACGGCTTTATCCCTTTTCTCAGAGGAATTAAGATTTTCTATCTTACCCTTCACAACATTGGCCGTATCCTTTAACAGCCAAATACCTTTTCTGGTGTTGTCTTCGCTTATTAGGCTTTCCTGAAGAGTATTAACCTCTTGTACGAGGGGATGATTACTGTTTACTGTTTCTGGGGCCCCATTTTTTTTAGCCTTTGCCTGGTCAGCTTCGATCGCGGTCTGGATAATATCATTCGGCATTTCCACGGCTACTTTCTCTCTAACACCGAGGACTCCTTCGTCTCTCATCTTTGTATAAGCTCTTACCATAGTGTCTCTTAGATCAACCTTTGGTGCCTGATCAACAACGACTGCGGCAAGTTTCTTGAAGTCATGGCCACCCATAACCATCTGCTTCATTATATTGTAAAGCCTTTTCTCAGATGCCTCTTTCTTCATTGTTGCAAGATACAGCCTACTGTTCATTTCCTTTTCGGCTGCAGACAATTGCCTGTTGAATTTCGAGGCAACCTTAACCTTCTCTTGAGTGTCATCAGCATCTTCAGGGATCTGCCCGAAGATCTTCTCGACTTTCTTAAGGTTGGCTTCTTTCTTAATGTTTGGCTGAGTGAGGTAGTCCATGCTCGTGGGTTCTGTCTCAACGGCTCCGATTTCCTGTGCTACTTTCTCAGGAGTGGCAATGTCAAAATCAAGGGCTTTGTCCCTTGAATTGAAGAATAAAGATTTGTATGTTGTAAGGTTGGCGTTTTCACACACCCTTTTTATTTGCGCTGGGTTCAGATCATTCTCAACTGCAATCTTAGCGATTTCCGAGTTAAGAGATGAGCCAGACGTAAGATATGACGTGGAAGCCGTTTTACCCCACTCGCCAAATAACTGGGGATTCACGTTTGGCATATTTAGTTCCTCCCATGGTAAGGAATAAGATTTAATTCAATTATATAGTGCTCTCAGTTATTGTCAAGTCTAAATTTTGTTTTACGTTAAAAATAAACTTATTTCTGGTATAATTATGATGTAGGCATATTTATCGCTTTATGAAGTGATACACTTCAATAGGATAAAAAGTTAATCCACTTCAGAGGACATAAGTGCCCAGGGGCAGTTCGCTATTGGGTTATTCGGGGAATAACTCCACGCTCACTGCAAGGGGCACAAGCCGCTCTCTTGTAACATATGGATAATTGCCTTTGTATGATAATGCAGATGATACATCTGTGCGTAGCAACAATTACCACAACACAGCATCAGATCAGGTCTGCCGTTCATTCCAATGGAGAACGGGGACCATTCTGAAAACGATGTAAGACAAGATACAAGGCATGCTCTATCAGCGATACGCTGATGACGCTTAAGCATCAAAGAATACACATGGATTTCCGCCGCGTGTATACGCGGCGGCTCCAATGTTACCAGATTCAGATGCCAGAAGATATGTATCTGTATGCGATACGCATACTATGTCGAATAGGAAACACAATAATCGAACCGAAAATGGAGACTGCAATCCCAGAGATCGCTCTGGGATTCTCCCTTTAATTCATTGTAGAATAAGATATCTTTATGGTCAATGAGAGAGTTACTCTCTCGATGGAAAGAAATATATACAATTCCTTGAAAACGCTATCATTAATACAAGCGTGTAGTTAATGACAGTTTTCTATGAAAACATGTCATTAATACGTATTAATGAAGGTTTTCACGCAGACTGTTGTCTGCGGTAATCTTTGCATAACAAGATATCTATCATGGTTCAAGGGGATGGTACATTCCCGATAGCTAAAAAATAAACACAATACCTTGCGATCTCACGGGAGCTGCGAAGATTATTCTCTGCGAATCCTTCGCAGTAAGAATAATCACGCAGACCGAAGATGCGCAGCATAAATGCTCACATAAATTTCATATGTTTCGCATTTATAATAACCTTTGCATGGCAGATATTTTTTTGTGGTATACGGAAGCGATACGCTTTCTACGTTAACAACCCAACACAATATCTTGGATCGTTAACACATAATCGCGTTGACGATTCTGCCTAACGATCTCGCGGAAATCTGGGGGAGACAGATTTCCAGTAATTTTAGCACAGAATATCGCCAACCAGGATGATACATCCCGATCGAGGAAACTCAGCAAGTTTATAACTCAACTAGTAGCTTCACAACTGTCTGTGGCGAGCTGTTATTAGCTCGCCAACAGACCCGTGTGAAGCTCAGGTTTAATGTAACCTTTGGATATCGCTCTCGTGAGCGCTACGTTCACACAGAAACAAGAAAATATCAACACATCACCACTATCCGCTGCCATAAAAGATAGCCCCAGATGTGGTGACGCTATAAGTTTTGGATATCGCCCTTGCAGGAGAAACACCTGCACAGAATCAATAAGTATGGATTATATATGTGGCTGATGATGCTTCGCATGCTGCAACGCATCTCGGACCCCTATAAGCTTTGGATATCGAATCGGCAATTGATACAATTGCGACGATAAATCATCTGATACAAACTACCAGCAGCAGGAGTTGCATGGACGCACCTCCTGCTGCTGGTTCTTATAATAATGTCACACCATTGGATATCGCATTAGCGGGCGATACGCCCTCACAGAAAAACAAAGCAAGATACACTCACCGACCAGGTTCCTCTCTAGGATCCTGGTCTCAGAATATATAATTTGGATATCGTAATTGGACGCGATACGCTTCCGCCGATATGTATTAACAATAATTCTATCTGGGCGCTCTATAATCGGTCCATGACATCAATGAATGTTACTGACGGTGACATGGTTTCCGACGTCTGCTCTCATGGGCTCCATGGATACTTTGCCTTTGGATATCGTCAAAGCATGCGATACGCATGCATTTGCATAAGTACCTGATAAGACAACGCATCACGCCATGCAGCTCAGCCTCTCCTGGTAGGAGAGTGCGAGCTTCAGCGTTTGGGGGTTGTCACAAGATAGTATTTGGATATTTCAAAAATCGACAATGAAGAGCGATACGCTCTTCCCCTGAAGTTAGCTACAGCAAGTTTCATAGTTCAACCCCGAAGAGTCTTCGAATCTTCAGGATGAACTTCTATGTAGTTTAGGATTTATCACATGGCTCTGCAGTATGTAACATACTGGATGAAAAATAACGTATGGAACACTTTATGCCACGAGATCCAGACGCCCTGGACCCTGGGGACGAGCGAGTCGTCACCATGGTCAAGTGCGGCTGTGATCCGTTCATATTATAATTATAGCATGTGGAAAGACTGGAAAGATACTTTCCAGGGTTAAGGCAGCAAAGAAAACACTGGGATAGTGTTTGGAGGAGCTCCCCGTCGCAGTTGTTTGACAACAACACGCGGACGGAGGTGCCCTCCCTCACCTATACCATAGAAACTTGAGCACATTGTCTATCAAGATGAAACATCTTGGACGTATAAAAGCCTCATTAATTATATTTACACGCGGGCCACATCGGAAGATATGGCCCGCGATAATTATTGTATTCATATTGAATGTCGCTCAATGGATGATACATCCATGATAGAATCATAACAAACACGATACTTTGTAGGCCCTGAAGCGAGAGGTCATCATTGCATGATGACCAGAGTCTTCAGGCCTCAAATATAACATCAGGACATGGCTTTCGTATATGCATCTGTTAACAGCTGCTTTGCCGTAAAACAATATCACACTCACTTGCCTTCAGGCTGCCCCTGAAGGCGTCGATGTTTGATACATTTGGAATCGCCATTGCCTGGATATGTGATACACATATATTGCATTAAATCATCACCTACCTTCTACGTGGCCTCGAACTCATCAGGTAGATGAGTTCAAGGGCACAGAGATATGAGAACTTAGAATGGCCCTATGAAATCCGTTACGGGTTTCACGTGAAACAAGTTAATCAAGCCTATGCCTTCCCCTTAGCATTCAATTGTAGCAGCGGACGACACGTTCGTAATGATACAATAAGGTCTACAAATCCTCCGCTACTGGGGGACCCAGTGCTAGATAAAACCTTTGAATTGCAATGCTAAATTCTGGTATAACAATTATAAGAGGCTTATTAACCTATTATGGAGGTGATTATGGGATTATGGACATGGTGTTACGAGGACATGGCTCGGATGAAAGGAGCCATAGCGAAGAAAAAGTCTCTCTTCGTGATGGAGAGTCTTAGCTCCGACGAGCTCCTCGAGCATGCGCTCGAGCTCGAGCAGATCGAGAAAAAGGCCGACAACCTAGGCACATACCTATTTAAGTATGTCTTCCGCTTCTCGACCCCTGGGTTTCGCGAAGCCCAGGACATAGCTTCCGAGGCGCGGTGCCTGGGCAGATGCTACCTGGAGAGGGCGTAGTCAACAATAACCTTTTTACTGAATACGAAAGGAGGTGATGACCATGAGATCTACATTCTATATGTGGAACGTATTCAGGAAATACTGGCCTATATAAGTTTTAGGTCATAGGTAAAAGGATTGGGATATTAAAAAAAAATCAAACACAAAGACAAGGAGAATATGATGTTAATAGAGAATGCATTCTCAACACTGCGTGATAATGTAATTACGCTTCAAAAGGTCCTCAACAGGACAGTGCCGTTTGTCTTGTATCGTGAGGGAAAGCTTTCCATGAGGATTGCACGGTTCCCTCTCAAAGAGGATGGCAGCATAGATCGCAAGGGTGATCGCCTTGAGATCAAGGACGGGGAGCGCTTCCCTGTTACAATCAGAATTCAGAAGAACAAACACGAGGTCTCGAAAGAGATGATGTGCTTGTTTGAGGTCCACAGTTCTAGCGGCCATCTGCTCGCGGCAAATGTTCTGCCGTTTTGTGAGCAGGACACCAGGGAGTTGGTCTCCCACAAGGACAAGACTCTCACCAAGTTCGAGGAAGTCCTGTCCTTTCTCGGTTGGTTCCTGGCCGAGAACAGAAGCAAGCCAGCAAGAGAGAGAGCCCTATCCCTGAAGAGTCTTAAGGTGGTACTTCCCAGGAGGGATATCATAGAGTCCCGCTTCAAGTATTACCAGAGACAGGTCGAGAAAGGGGAGGAAATCATGAAGAGGGTCAAAGGCACTCTAAAGGAGGAGATGTCAAACCAGATCCTCGAAGATAATCTTGATCGGCTGTTGGCAACAAAGCGGTTGCTTAACGCCTGATTGGAGGGGCCTGAGCGCATGGATTCTATTATTCATGCGCTCTTTTTTTTAATTATGCAAATGTACTCTGTGATTGTTCAGAAGAAATTCATTAAGTCCATCATCCTTGTAAAGAAAAAAGACTTTGATTATATAAAGGCCATAATATACTTGGATGATGGTACAATATCATGGGATCCTATAAATGCAGACCTTTGCATCCTGGAAGGTGTTAAGTGAAGATTGTAAAGTCTGTATGCATGATAGAAAGAAAATTAGATGACCACGGATCAATACTGGAAAAATCTGTTGTGTATGAATTCATCAAAGGAAAGCTAGTGGCATCGCATAGACGCACATCAAAATTATGGTTAGACTCAGATATGTCTAATAGAATCAAGTGGAGAGCCACATGACAATCAAGGAAAAAATACAGAAGAACTCAAGGCTGCGACTTACGTTCTTCAACTGCCCTGAAGGTAAAAAGGTCCACTGTGGCACATGTCTCTCATGTAAAAAGATAGATAAGTGTGAAGAGCTTTTATCGCAGGTGCAGAAGTTCGAGAAAAAGTCAAGGCCGATACACAAATTAAAACTTTTAAGGAGGTATTTTGTGGGTGATTATTTGATGATAAAAGCGAATGGATCTGTGGAGTCTGCAGATGACAAATCGATAGAGAGAAGAAAGATACCAAAGACGACAAAGATTTATAAGCTTAAAGCTGCGTATGAGGTCCAGAATAAACTCATGAGCATGGCAAAGGCAAAAGATGTCAAGCAGAAAGACATGGTTGTTTTTGACCCAGGCAGCAAGACGAAAGATTATGTTTCGAACCTAACCCTGAAGCCTGGTGATACAGTGTATGAAGTCAGCGATGAAGAATTTACGATTGTTACAAAGCTTGTCAGAAAACCAACCACAAGGAGGAAAAAAGGTGCAGGCACTCGCCGCAAGAGAAAAACGCAAGAAGATTATTAAGTCAATACAAAATAATATCGACGTTGACTTGTATATGGATATGGGAGAAAAGCCAAAAGAGCGACTCGAGAGAATGAATGGAATAGGATATCTCAAGGCCGTTGATCGCAATGGACATGAGCACTTCTTTTCTTTCGATATCAATAAGGATGGTGTCAGCATCGGAAACAGACCTCCTTCAGAATTTCCCATGACACTTGAGGAGAGAAAAGCAGAGGCTGAGATATACAAGAAAAAAATAGATCTCGATCTTCTGTATAAGATTAAGAAGAATAACGGTGGAGTTGTAAAGAACATACCCCATGCAGAAGATATGATTGATCAGATAGAATCCACATATGAGATAACAGATGAGGCTGTAAAGAAGCTGAGAGATATGATAGCACACGAGAAGTCCACAATATTATCATATAACAGGGCAACTCATGCATCAATGAGCCTCAACTGTTCTAAGGATGGGTTCCAGATTGGCTTTGCCGCGAACTGTGAAGCCATAAAAATGAAGGATGAATTTAACTGGCATTTGCAGAATACAAGTCAATGGCTCTATGCTGGATGCATACAGGGCCTTGTGTATGAAGGAGTTATAAGTCACATTTCATCTCATCATTGAAGGAGTTACAAATGCAATTTACAGGAAGGATCAGAAGAATTGGCGAGAACAGCATCGAATTTGTAATTGATGAGAATGAGAATAAAGATGTTGTTCTTGCCAATGCTGCTCGTTTGAGCAAACACCACCTGACAATCTACACTGATCAGGAGTATCGTGTCACAAAACTTCAGAAGGAAAAGATTAAATCAATGATTTTTGACATCGTCAGGCAATCAACCGATCTGCCTGATGATGTCAGAACTCCTGAAGTAATGCAACAGTATCTAAAGAAAAGACTTGGCGTGGACACATTCACAGACCTCATGAAGGAAGAGGCATCGATGACCATACAGTCTATAAAGGAATTCTGTGAGGACAATGGTTTTGACATGTCTGGGGCCAAGGAAGACCAGAGCCAACTGCTGCACCATATAAATGTGTCAAATAAAAGTAAGGCGTGTGTGAAGTGCGGCAATCCAGGCGAAACATTTGATTTGAAAGATTTTCATTCAAAGCTAATAACTGAGTTCAGAATGGGGTACAGATTCATAACCCTTTGTGACATACACTATTTTGAAGTCCTTGACAAGGGAGTTGCGTTCTTCAAGGATAATCTTTTAATCATGCCGAAGAATTAAAAAAAATATTTTTTACTTGACTTACAACTTATAAGGAAGTATGATGTTGTAACTCAAACATACTAATTTAGGAGAATGCAATGGAAGCCAGGAAAACAATCTATCTTGGTGATGATGAACTGATGAATGATGTATATTCTCACATCGAGAGCAGAAATATAAGCCTGTCTCATTTCACTAAGGAGGCATACCGAAGATTTCTAAAGGTTGAGAAGTTAAAACAGGAAGCGATGGAGAACACTCCAGTAGATCTGAGTATGCTATGACTTCTTACAAAAAGGCATCATGGATGCTGAAAAGGCTCGAAGCATATCCTACCAAGCATACAGAGATTTTGAGTCTTCTAAATAAAATAAAAATCAGAAAGATGAATGGAAAGAAGATGACATCTCACCAGGCAAAGCTTATTGAAGAGATGTATAACAGGCTCATAAAGAATTCAGGAGAATGACACGATGAACAGGATTCCGAATGGAAACAGATGAATTATTCGTTCCCCTAAGCGTAGGGATAGATGAACACATTCCCAAGCTGTTTGGATCGCCTCTTTCTGTTTACGTGCATATTCTCGTAAATGCGAAAATGTTTGAACCAGACAAGGGAATATACAAAGTCTCAATCCGAGACATGGCTTCAGACCTTGGTGTGAGTAGACATACGGTCATGAGGAATATCAAGGTTCTTGATGGCAAATATATAAAGTTTACCCGAGCAAAGAATCAGTCTGATCTGTCGTCGTTCGAAGTATTGAAATATAAGTCTATGAAAGACTTCAGCAGACTGCGCAAAAAGAATGGTTCCGCTGGTTGCAAATCTGCGACAAGCGATGCTACAAGCGATGCTACCAGCGGTGCTACCAGCGGTGCTACCAGCGGTGCTACCAGCGATGCTACCAGCGATCGTTGTAAAGAGGCAAGCATCAACGAGTTACAAGCCTCTAAGGAAGTTAAGGAAGTAAAGGAGGTTAAGGAAGTAAAGGATAAAGATATATACCCCCCTTACGAAGAGGTCGTTACTCTGTGGAATGCGTATGCATTCGGACTGCCAAAAATACAGAAGCTCACCGACAAACGAAAGCGAGCAATTCGGAACCGATCAAAGGTAATCCATGAACTCTATGACGGCAATGATATCCTTGACAGCTTTACCCAGTACATCGCTCACATAACAGAATCTCCATTCCTGCTCGGAGAGAATGACCGAGGCTGGAAGGCCGACTTTGATTTTGCCTTCCGATCGGACGATACTGTTGTCAAAATTTTTGAAGGAAAGTACAGGAGTGGGAAGAAGAAAAAATCCAGTCTTGAGTCCTGGATGAATACTCCGATATAACTTTTAATCCTATTGGGAGATCACAATGTTATCACCAGATGTTTTTAAGAAAGGATTTTGTATCCTTTCGATAATGAAAGGAGTGCCTTCAGCACTTGACGAAGAAAAGGACGACAACTTCATCGAGAATAGAAAAATGCTTTATCGGCTAATGTCTGACCTTGACGATGATGCATTCGAAAACGCAGTAAACCGAATTGCCAGGGAAGACGACTTCTTCCCCTCCCCCGCCAGAATAATCAAGCTGGCCAAGGGTAATAAATACCCAACGCCAGAAGAGGCCTGGGCTTTGGTGAAAAGCCGCGCACATGATTATTCCAGGGATGATGTAACAGACATGCCTCCGATCGTACAGAAGGCCGTCAGCGGAATGGGCGGGATGCGATTTATCAAGGATCAGAACTTCGAAGAAGAGGAGCAGTGGGTCAGGAAAAGCTTCATCGACTGCTACGATAACACACGGAAAGCGGCAGAAATTGATCCATCTACTCTCCAAATCGGAACACAGAAAAAATCTGGATCCATCTCGATGGGAGATGGCCTTAAAGAAATTGGAGTAAAAGGATGATCTTTGAATGTGTGAAGTGTGGATATTGCTGCACTGTGCGTCCATGTGCATATGGAGAATGGGACGAAGAAAAGGGGCAGTGTAAGTTCCTTACAAAGGACAACCTGTGCAGCAAATACGAAGAGATAAAGAAAGCAGAGTTCAAATGCATGTATCCAATGTTTGGATGCGGTTGCAGCTCATCACTATTCAACGAAAGAAGAGAGGCTAAGATAGCAGCTATGGCAATGAAACCGAAGGAAATTACAATCAACCAGGAACAGAAAGAAATCCTGGATCACACAATGCACAGGGCAGCAAATGGACTGTACTGTGGAGATAGCGAAGATATGCAGGACCTTGTGAAAAAGGGCCTGATGGTATCTGCAGGAAAAAAGTCTTTTGTTCCAGATGAATATTTCAAGATAACTGAGAAAGGTCGTAAGGTATTCAGTGGCCAAGAGAATTAGAGCTGGTAAATACGAGTACAAGGGATTCATAATCTCATGTCACGGATATTACGGACCAGATAAAAGGGTGGTATGGGAGGCAGTAAACCCGAAAACTAACTGTGGTGAGTACCATGGTTACAGCAAAAAAGAAATAATCAACTTAATTGATGGAGACACGAACTAAATGAGCACAAAGATTTACAATGGCATTATTTTCACTAAAAAAATGAGCCTCGTCTCACTGAAGAAGGAAATAGACAATCTAAGGCCGAAGGTCACAGAGCTTGTAAGGAAAATGTATAACAGTTTTGCAGGCGCTTATATCGCAAGAATTATCGACATGAAAACATTCAAGCTTTTTACAAAGGATCAGATTGAGGAATTCAAAAATAGAAACCTTTGTCCCATTACGCATTCGTTTTTCAGACTTTGCGAGAGAACCGATGAGATAAAGAAAACGTCAACTCGTGATCCAGAGGTAGATTTTGATCTGTCCATGGTTGTTTTCCCCGTAACAGGGAGTAAATTGCTTGGTATGTACTTCTGCGAAAAGAAGGAGTTGGAAGACATCCTATTTCGAGAGCTTCCCATTAAAGAGTATCATTATCAGGATAGCACTGATAGACCAGAGGATATTTCTGATAAAGAATGGAGTAGGCGCGAAAGAGATTGGGACAAAGCTTTAGGAGGCAATGGATATGCAATACCAGCTGAGGCTGGGTTTACAATTCAGATATCACCTGTCAATTCCATTATCTCCTCAGCAGATGAAATATTGGATAATATTCCTAGCAAAAAGAAACGTCTCGAGGTGATCAGCAGGACAAAGATAATACGTGATTACGAGAAAAAGTTTAATGAGTTCAAGGTGTCTGAGTTCAAGAGATTCGAAGAGAAGAGAAGGAGTCAGGTAAGCTTCAAAAAATATATGAAGAGAGTGTCCAGGGACATGAAAAAGATTACCAAATATCACCTATTTAAGAAGATTTAGAAAGGCGGATTCCTATGGGAAAAAGTAAAGTTGAAAGATTGAAAAAGCCAACACATATTGCATTGTGGTGGTGGCTGCCAGAATGCTACGTGAAGGAAGGGAAAGGATCGCGTAAAGAGTACTGGAGTGTTGTATACGAAGGCCCAGACACAGAACTGGTCGGTGAATTCGTTGGACCATTAAAAGCACCAGTTTGGGAGAAAGAATGATGCTATTAACTGAAAAGAGAATAGAAGAGTTGTTTGAAGGTACTGATTTTGGGCCAGCCAGCAAAACAGATGAGGGTAGAAAGAAGCTGATGGCCATGTGTTTGTTTAAGAAAGTTGCTGGCTATGGAAATGGTCGTACTATTAGACAAATATGCATTGAAGCTGGTCTACTTACAAAGAAGGAAAATCCAACTAAAGATGGTCTCAGGTGGGCCTATAATATCGTATTATCGAATAACAGCGCTCGATCTGACGGAGGCACTAAAAAAATAGAGAAGGTAAAGCAGTTTTTGAATAAGCACTCATACACAGGACTCCCTGTATTGATTGATGACTGTCAACCCATTAAATGCCTGTTCTGTCAGGCTGAAGGGTGGATGCCAGAGGACATCAAGCATGAAAAGGATTGTGAGTTGGGCGAACTCTTGGATGTGTTAAAATGACAGTTTATGCAGAGAAGGCAACAAAAGAACAAAGAGAAGCCATGCAGAAATACGAGGAAATAACTGGATTTGAGTGTATACATCAGGATGAACTTGATTCTGGTGAACTGACATTTGAAGAGGTATGGAATAAAAATATAAGATGGCTAGAAGATATGGTTGCAGATGTTATTAATATTAACATTGATATGGTAAAGAAAGGCGGTGCGGAGTGAGTGAAAAACAAATAAAAGAAGTGTCGAGCGATCATCGGAAACATGTTGGGTGGTGGTGTAACAGATGCCGATCGTTTATATATAAAAAAACTTTTGATGGATATAAACTAAGATGCGAATGCCCTAATATCCCACATGAAAAGCTATCGCATCACCATAAAAGCTGGAAAAAGGTATACACAACACAATAAATCTGGAAATCCTGGTATAAGAAAGAGCGAGAAAGGTTTTTAATATGAATGAGAACGAATATGCAACGAGAATAACAGAATGTCTTCTGGGTGGATGGAAGCCTGAAGAAGTTAAGGCATACTCGGAAGTTCCCAGGTTTTCAAATAACAACCATATGGACCTCTTAATGATATATCCGAAGAAAGAAGAGATGATTGCAATAGAATTTAAAACTAATTCACCAAAAGATCTCTTCATGCAAGTGTACAGGAACTCATCAACGGTTGGCATAGATACTGTTGGTATATGTCCGAAAGAGGTTTCACAGGAAAACAAGCTTACCAGACATAAGTTCATCAAGCTCAGTAAAGAATTACCAGACGGAGAACTCTGCAATGCTGTCAGTGAAATAGGCAACATGTATTGGACATCTATATTTAGACCAGGAATGGCCATGATGTACTGGTACTCATATAAGAATAAGCCGTCTGATTTTTCTAATGTAGGGAAAAAGAACTGCACCAGAGAGTCTTTTTTCCAGGTGTATAGGAGGGCCATAAAAAATCTTCACCGCGAGTTGGGTGATAGAATATCGTTTACAATAGCGTATGGCTTGTTCAGAGGATATTCAAAGTCCACAGCCAAGCAACATTACAGAAAAGCTCTATCAGAAATAGGAGGTGAAGATTGAGTCTGTTTTCACACAATGAAATATGTGAAGGTTGTATCCATGCTGTTTTTCATACCTGTTGCAATAATTTTTGCCGCTGTAAAGAGGGCCATGAGCAAGAGGTTGATCATATTAAATGTGAGTGCGAATACAAATCAGAAGAAGAGAAAGAAGAGGAGAATTTATGATTGTTTATGTAGTTGCTAATGACCCCAGAGAAAACCATCAATTTATTAAAGTTTTTAGAAAAAAAGAAAAAGCATGCGAATTTGCCTTAAAACGTCTACGACATTTCAATCCCACATATAGAGAACATATTGATGCTATGAGAAATAAAGAAGGAGTTGTTAAAACATTCAAACATTATGGAAATGCTTGGCTCAGAGAGGTGTGCCTTATCCGTAGAAGCAAAATAATATCCTAAGTATGGATGGACGGGGTTAGACGTAAAATGACGGATGAAGAGGTGAAAGAAAAAGGAGGCCTGGCAATGAAATAAACAACATATTTAGTATGTGCCCTCACCCTTGATGTGTGGTGAGGGTTTTATAAACTCCATATTTATTTAAGAAATCACCAGAATGAAAGATAAAAAATTACACAATTCAGATGTATCAGGAAAGCGAAGGAATAATGATTAAAAATGAAATACCATATATTATTCATAACAAAAACGAACATAGATGTTATCTTGCAGGCTACATTAATCCAGTAATGCATAAGTGGTGTTTTGTGATAGATGGTGTTAATAGTGGCATAAAATATGGTCAGAGTCTTGAATTCATGGGATTGAAGCTAAGGGTAACTTATACACTTAGAAGAAAAGCAAAAACGACTTCTATGTTCAATAATACCTCTGGAGCAGAGACGTATATAGAATCTTGGATAGATTCAGAGGGCAAATGAACTAAACACTCATAGAACATACAGATCCTGTATCTTATAGCCCATGGAAAAAAGCTGTTAAGATACCAGACCGAATATTCAAATGAGGTAGTTGTGAAACGATTTGTTCGACATCCTGAACGTGGGGGCGGTAGGCCGTGCGCGGGACTGGAACGGTCAAAAGCCGAAAACCACGGGGATCACAGCAACGCCCTTCACCCTGGAAGCGGGGGCGAGGCGTATGAGCGCCCGTTGCTGAGTGGCGGCACATCCCGCGCTGCCGTCCTCCTTGGGATGTCGAACAAATCCATATTTATAAACCAACAGGAAGGACGGAGAACAATGAGCGAGATTAAACTGAAACGATGTCCCAATTGTAACTTTACCGAACTAGAACTCAATCACTATCCTATGAATAGTGACTGGTTTGTATACTGCAACAACTGCGGTATGACAATTAATTTTAACGAGGGCAAGGAGCGCACTGTAGCTCTTTATAATGAACTTCCACGTAAACAGGAGGACGGTGAACAATGAATAGAACTATTTGCGACCGATGCGGTAAAGATGTAACAGCGGGAAGCTGGGAAGATGGATTTGGAGAACTGACAATTAATTTTAATAAATCCAGTAACAACAAACTAATCGGATTAAAACGAGCAGTGGGTAATGGTCAAACAGTTGCTTATGCAATGCGTGATCTTTGTTATAATTGCCAACAGAAAATACAGGATGTTTTGT
>Ga0272441_10003677_pt1 | contig 28891 bp, 22 predicted proteins | sample SSMProp6N_FD_193582 | JGI IMG/M metagenome (GOLD analysis project Ga0272441, IMG submission 193582) | Marine sediment archaeal communities from Little Sippewissett salt marsh, Falmouth, MA, United States - SSM-Prop-6N | ecosystem: Environmental > Aquatic > Marine > Wetlands > Sediment ... | reverse complement strand
CCTCGCCGACCTCGGCCTCCTTTGCCTGCCATCGGTCACCTCCCATCCGCCGAGCGCCCACCACAGACGAACCTGTCCGGGGTTTCAGGCCTCTAAGCGGATGGTCAATGTGCGGCAACAGCAGTTACCCTTATGATTATGGCAACGTCGACGCGATCATTGGCGAGCCCTTCCAGTATGTGGCTCCTTCTCAATCAGCTGGTGCGGTCAAGTTCATCGTGGATCTGTGATTCACCATATCTTGGAGACAATGGACGTTGACCATGGTTCGTCATATGAGCGCTCACAAAGGAGCAAACCCGCGTCCCGAGCCGACGCGCGAGCAGCGCTCGAATGGCTCGTGGCTATTGCGCCCCGAAGCTATCTTGTTGGCCGTGTTCATTACTGCCATGACCGGACCCATCGTCGGCTGCCGGGGAGCCAGGTCGGTCCACGAAAGCTGCGGCAACGGCGTTGTCGACCACGACCGGGGAGAGGTCTGCGATGACGGCAACCAGGTGTCGGGCGACGGCTGCAGCGCCGACTGCCGCTCGGACGAGAGGTGCGGCAACGGCTACTTGGACATTGACTCCGGCGAGGTCTGTGACGGCGCCGACCTGGGTGGCGAGACCTGCCAGGGCCTCGGCCTGGGTGGCGGCACCATCGGCTGCGAGCCCGATTGCCTGTACTTCGACGTCTCTGGCTGCGAGATCCAGGCCGAGTGCGGCAACGAGACGATCGAGTATCCCGAGCCCTGCGATGGCAGCTACCTGGCCGATCTGACTTGCGCATCCTTCGACTACTACACCGGCGACCTGGCGTGTCTGTCGGACTGCTCGGACTTTGAAACGAGCGGTTGCTCCGAACACTGCGGCGACGGCGTGATCAACGGCCCAGAGACCTGCGATGGCAGCGACCTGGCCGGTCAGACCTGTGCATCCTTCGACTACTACACCGGCAACCTGGCGTGTCTGTCGGACTGCTCGGACTTTGACCGGAGCGGCTGCGCCGGGCACTGCGGCGACGGAGTCTGCGATCTTTCCAACGGTGAGGACCGCGCCGACTGCCCGACCGACTGCTCGGTCTACATGGCCATCTCTGCCGGTTCTTATCACAGCTGTGCGCTGGCGCCGGACAGCACGGCCTGGTGTTGGGGGATGGCTGGCCTCGGCATGCTGGGTAATGGCTCCACGTCGGATTCATCTATACCGGTGCAGGTGACCGGCCTCACCAACGCCATAGCCATCTCTGCCGGGATGTATCATAGCTGTGCGGTGGAGTCGGACGGCACGGCCTGGTGCTGGGGAGGCAGTGGCTACGGCGAGCTGGGCAACGGCTCCACGTCGACTTCATCCACTCCGGTGCAGGTGACCGGCCTCACCAGCGCCGTGGCCATCTCTGCCGGGATGTATCATAGCTGTGCGGTGGAGTCGGACGGCACGGCTTGGTGCTGGGGATCTGGCTTCTATGGCGAGCTAGGTAACGGCTCCTATTGGGATTCATCCACTCCGGTGCAGGTGACCGGCCTCACGAACGCCGTGGCCATCTCCGCCGGGGGGAGTCTCATTGACGGAAGTCACAGCTGCGCGGTGGAGTCGGACGGCACGGCCTGGTGCTGGGGAGATGGCAACGCTGGCCAGCTGGGCAGCGGCCCCGTGTTTTCATCATCCACGCCGGTACCGGTGACCGGACTCACCAACGCCGTGGCCATCTCCGCCGGGCGGTATCACAGCGGTGCGGTGGCGATGGACAGCACGGCCTGGTGCTGGGGATCTGGCTCCTATGGTCAGCTGGGCAACGGTTCCACCTTGAGCTCATCCACTCCGGTGCAGGTGACCGGCCTCACCAACGCCATGGCCATCTCTGCCGGGGGGGGGCATAGCTGCGCGGTGGCGTTGGACGGCTGTGCCTGGTGCTGGGGATATGGCACCGATGGTCAACTGGGCAACGGCTCCACGTCGAGCTCATCCACGCCGGTACCGGTGACCGGCCTCTCCAGCGCCGTGGCCATCTCTGCCGGATTGTATTTCAGCTGCGCGGTGGAGTCGGATGGAACGGCCTGGTGTTGGGGAGAGGGCGAGGCCGGCCAGCTAGTGGGGTGGATCAGAAATCCGCGCGATAAGTTGCGTAGCAATTTTGGTTCCTGTTGAGGCACGAGGAGGGCGAATACCGGGAGTATTCAACCGACGAGAAACGAAGACAGGGGCCGAAATAGCAAGCAAATTTTGGGTCAGATTTCTGTTCCACCCCACTAGGCAATGGCTCCACAATTAACTCATCCACGCCGGTGCAGGTGATCGCTCCGCCGTAGGGCGCAATCTCGACCTTTTGCATGGACGTAGACCGTGGCTCGTCATATGAGCGCTCACAAGTGTTATGGGGCAGGCTTGATGGCATCCCCAGCGTGAATCCTGCGCAGGCTGCGTGATCCTCGGAGCTCGGCTTCGGCGCTCCGAGCCTGCTCCGTTTCTCCTCTTCTCTTCTTCCCCCTCAATGCAATTGGAAACCGCGTACGGCGTGCTGCTCTCCCGAGCGGTTGCGGCTTGGACAGGTGCGTGTTGATCGCGGGCGTCGTTCCGGAGTAGGTGTGGCAGCCTTGGAGGCGGAGCGCAGGGACCGTGAAGTCTAGGAGGAGATAGGTGGCGAGGAGGGTGAAAACAGCACCCTCCCCGCCGTGCTCCGTAGGATATTGTGCACCCAAAGTGGAGCTCTGACCGGATCCTCTATTCTGGTCTCGACGTCAAGAGTTGGTTTGATCGGCCACCGTCAGTGGCGACTGCACGCCCTGGCATCTGCCCTTGCTGCGGGGCTGCCGGAGCCCCCCTCGGAGCACGGATTGTGCTGCACGGCCACGGCACCCGCGGGCGCCTTGTGCGTGGCCCGCTGCGTCCTGACGGCAAGCCCGAAGAGGTCGAGATCCTCGGCCGCCGTTACCGCTGCCAGCGGTGCGGGACGGTGCTGCTGGTGGTGCCTCGAGGTGTGCTGCGGTCGCGACTGTTTTCCGCGAGCGCGATCGGCCTGACGCTGATGCTGTGGGCGGTGCATCGGGTGCCGGCCCGCGAGGTGCGGCGTCTGGTGAGCCCCTGGAGCGTCGTTGGAAGTACCGCGGCGGCGGGCTGGGCATCTCTGCGGCGCTGGGTGCGACAGGCGCCGCGGCTCTTCCCCGGGGTGCGGCCATGTCCGGACCACTGGACCTACCGCCAGCGAGCCGAGCGGATCGCCACCACGCTCGCGGCCTGTACGCCGGCGACTGACGACTCGCTCATCGAGCGCGTCTTCGCCGGCGCGGCGCAGGCTGGGTGATCCGCGAGGTCGTCGAGATGGCAACGGTTTTAGCCCACCAGCGAGCGTACCTGCCCAGGCCCCGGCCTCCGTGAGAGGCCTGGACTCGCGCCACAAAACTCGGCGCGAGAGGAGGATTTCTCATGGCAGACGAGCTCAAACCCAAGGACCACGCCGAGGCGACGGCCATCTTCCGTGCCCAGCTATTGGGCCCGGTGCTTTGCCACGACCTGGTGCGTGGAGAGCTGTATCCCGAGCTCAAGGAGCTGAGCCGCTTGCGCGTCCGGCCGCCGGGTGCGCAGGATGCAGATCCTCGTGCCCAGGCTTCTGGTAACCCAGCCGTGGCACTGCAACGTTGCCGACTACGGTCTCCAGGTGACGCCCCGTGTTTCGAGCTTGCGTGCGCTCAGCGCCATCAGCACCGACGACGAGGACTCGGGCCTCACGCTCGGCGCGCAGTGCAAGGTGATCCTCGAGCATCAACCGCGCCCATTCGCGACCACGTTCGTTTGCGTACGCCTCGACCTCGGCGTGCGAGGCACCGATCATCTCGGTGCTCAGCAACTGCTGCTCCGTCGCCGCGGCGTGCTGCTGGGCGCGGACGAAGGGAGCTGGTGCATCGGGAAGGGATATGGCATAGGCTTGACTCATCGAAGGGGCTCCTCGTCGGGGGTTAAGTCTCAGCAACCTAACCGTACCGCCGAAGAGTTCCTTCGTCTCGTTTTCATGCCGCCAAGGGACTGGGATCATGATGCTTCAGGCCGCCGCAGAGGATCCACACCCAATTGCGTTCGACCGGTATCACGTCGCGGCTCACCTCAACAAAGCCGTCGACAAGGCTCGCCGTTCCGAACATCGCAAGCTGCTGGAGAATGACGACCAGCGCCTCACCAAGACGAAATACCTCTGGTTGCAGAATCCCGAGAACATGAAAGCGGAGCGCCGAGTGGAGTTCTCTGCGCTGAAGACCAGCGCACTCAAGACCGCGAGAGCCTGGGCGATCAAACAGGCAGCGCGAGACCTCTGGGAGTACCAGACGGAGGGCTGGGCAAGACGAGGATGGCTTCGGTGATACGGTTGGGCAATCCGAAGCCGCCTCGAGCCCGTCAAGCGCGTTGCCCGCATGGTAAAAACGCATCTGCAGGGGATCATCACGGCGGTGATCACCTACACCACAAACGCGATGTAAGAAGGCCTCAACAGCGTTGTCCAGTTGCTGAAGAAGCGAGCCAGCGGCTTCCGTAACCGCGAACGTTTCCGCAACGCCATTTACTTCCATCTCGGGGATCTCGACCTTTATCCCAAAGCGTTAGCGGCGAAAGCAGGGGATTCAGGCGAATGATGGCGCAGAGAGCCAGATCGCGGCACTACGACGCCCACATAAAATCCGGAAGCGCCATGCGTCGCTCCAGCAGCATTCGGTCCGGAGGGAGGAGATCCTGTAGATCCGACGGACCCGGTTGCCAAGATCTGGCGGGTTGATATATTCCGGCCCATATCCAAACGATCCATCTTCGTTGACCGCGCGCGAGGCGATCGACGAGCCACCCATCGGGAGTAGAAACATGAGCGACCGTGAAAAAATTCTGATCCTGGGAGCCGCGGGGCGAGATTTCCACAACTTCAACACGGTGTTTCGTGACGATCCTCGGTACGACGTGGTGGGCTTCACCGCCACCCAGATCCCCAACATCGACGGCCGCCGGTACCCCGTGGACCTGGCGGGCGATCTCTACCCGGAGGGGATCCCGATCTTCAACGAGGACGACCTCGAGCGGCTCGTCGGCGATCTCCGGGTGGAGACCGTGGTCCTGGCCTACAGTGACCTCAACTACGTGACTGTGGGGCACCTGTCGGCCCGGGCCCTGGCGGCCGGCGCGGACTTCCGCATCGTGGGTCCGAGCAAGTCCATGGTCTCGTCCTCCAAGCCCATCGTGTCCATCACGGCGGTGCGCACGGGTTGCGGCAAGAGCCAGACCACCCGCTACGTCTCGAACCTCTTGCGGGAGGCCGGGCTCAAGACCGTGGCCATCCGCCACCCCATGCCCTACGGCGACCTCGTCGAGCAGCGCGTCCAGCGCATGGCCACCCTCAAGGACATCGACGACTTCGACTGCACCATCGAGGAACGCGAGGAGTACGAGCTCCACGTGGAGAACGACACGGTGGTCTACGCCGGCGTGGACTACGGCGCGATCCTGGTGGAGGCCGAGCAGGAGGCGGACGTCATCCTGTGGGACGGCGGCAACAACGACTGGCCCTTCTACCACTCGGACCTGTGGATCGTGGTGGCGGACCCGCTGCGCCCGGGACACGAGCAGACCTACTTCCCCGGGGAGACCAACTTCCGGAGCGGTCACGTGGTGGTCATCAACAAGGCCAACACCGCCAAGGAGGCCGACGTCGAGGCGCTGCAGGAGGCGGCCAAGCGGCTCAACCCGAACGCCCAGGTGGTCACCGCCGCCTCGGAGGTGACGCTGGACAACCCCGACGCGGTCAAGGGCAAGCGCGTGCTGGTCATCGAGGACGGCCCGACGCTCACCCACGGTGAGATGAGCTTCGGCGCGGGCACGGTGGCGGCCAAGAAGTACGACGCCGCCGCGATCATCGACCCGCGCCCCTCCGCCGTGGGCTCCATCAAGGCGCTTTACACCAAGTATCCGCACATCGGCAACCTGGTGCCGGCCATGGGCTACTACCCCGAGCAGCTCAAAGAGCTCGAGCAGACCATCGCCGCGTCGGACTGCGACGCGGTGATCATCGGCACGCCCTTCAACCTGCGGCGGGTGCTCAAGGTGGACAAGCCCTGCGCCAAGGTGACCTACGACCTGGCCGACATGGGCGAGCCCACCCTCGCCTCCATCGTCAACCGTTACGTCCAGGAGCGGATCAGAAAGGACTGAGCCATGGCCGACAAGGACCTCGTCGCGCTCGAGACGCTCGACCCTGCCCAGATCGTCGCCCTCCTCGACCTCGCCGACCAGGTGAAGGCCGACCCGGCGAAGTACCGCCAGGCCCTCGCGGGCCAGACCCTCGGCATGATCTTCCAAAAACCCTCCACCCGCACCCGGGTGAGCTTCGAGGTGGGCATCTACCAGCTGGGCGGCATCGGCCTGTTCCTGTCGTCGGCCGACCTCCAGCTCGGGCGGGGCGAGACCATCGCCGACACGGCCCGGGTCCTCTCGCGGTTCGTCGACGGGATCATGGCCCGCGTCTTCGCCCACACCGACATCGAGGACCTGGCGAGGTACGCCACCGTGCCGGTGATAAACGGCCTCACGGACTTTCTGCACCCGTGCCAGGCCCTGGCCGACTTCCAGACCATGCGCGAGCAGGTCGGCCCGCTGGCCGGAAAGAAGCTCGCCTACATCGGAGACGCCACCAATGTCTACAACTCGCTGCTCATCGGCGCCATGAAGCTGGGGATGGACTGCTCCATCGCCGCTCCGAAGGGCTACCAGCCCGACCCGGCCCTGGTGAAGCGGTACCGCGACCACGCGGTGAGCCCGGACCTTCGGACCGACGTCACCGACGATCCGAAGGCGGCCGTGGCCAACGCCGACTTCGTCTATACGGACGTGTGGACCTCCATGGGCCAGGAGGCCGAGCGCAAGGCGCGCCTCGATGCCCTGGCGCCCTTCCAGATCAACGCCGAGCTCATGGCGGCCGCGGCCCCCGGCGCCAAGTTCATGCACTGCCTCCCCGCCCACCGCGGCGAGGAGGTCACCGACGAGGTGGCCGACAGCGAGGCGTCCATCATCTTCGACGAGGCCGAGAACCGGCTCCACGCCCAAAAGGCGGTCATGATCCAGCTCATGGGAGCCAGGTGAAGGAACGGTAGTGCCAACGACACTCACCGAACACGCCGGCGCAGGGTTCGACGGAACCCCGCTTCGGTACTGGACCCGGCGGGCGGGGCCCCGGTGGGTCCTGGTGTGCTCGGGCTATGGCGGCACCCTGCCCTCCTGGCAACCTCTGCTGGACGAGCTCGACCCGGTTTGGTCATTGCTGCTGTGGGACTACCGCGGCCAGTTCGGCTCGGGTCTCCCGGAGGACGACCTTCCCATCAAGGTGGAGGACCACAGCCGGGACCTGGAAGCCCTGATGGCCGCCGAGTCCATTGAAAGCGGCGTCCTCATGGGGTGGAGCGTAGGCGTGCAGGTGGCCCTGGAGCACTACCGCCGCCGCCACCGCGCCGTCGAGGCCCTCGTGCTCATCAACGGCGCCAACGAGCGCGTCCTCCACAGCCCCATGGGCGACGGCCTCGGCGCAACCGCCATGCGCGGCATCATCCGCGCCATGGGCATGGCGGGCGGGCCCCTGCAAGCCGCCCTGCGTCCCATCCTGCACCGGCGCCTCACCGCCCGGGCGGCCAAGGCGCTGCGGTTCGTCAAGGCCGGCGCCGACCTCGATCACGTCCAAGCCGCGATCACGTCCTGGCGGGACATGGACGTCAGGCGCTACATGGCCATGACCCTCACCGCCGACGACCACGTCACCTCCGACATGGTCGACACCGTGCGCGTACCCACCCTCATCACCGCAGGTGATCAGGACTTCCTCACCCCTCCCAGCCAGGCCGAAGGGCTGCACCAGCGCATCGCCGACTCCGAGTACCGGCTCTTCGAGGGCGCCACCCACTACGCCATCCTGGAGAGGCCCGCCGACTACGCCCGAGCCATAGACGACTTCCTCGCCCGCCGCCTCCCCGAAGCGGCTGGTACGAGCCCATGAACCCGACCCGGAGGTGCACGGGCTGATGGGCTACTCCGAGCGACTCGACCAGGCGCTCGCCTTCGCGGCGCGCATTCACCGCGACCAGGTGCGCAAGGGCAGCGACGTGCCCTATGTGACTCACCTTTGGGCCGTCGCGTCCATCGTGGGCGAGGCCGGCGGCAGCGAGGACCAGGTCATCGCCGCCCTGCTCCACGACGCCATCGAGGACTGCATCGACCAGATCCCGGACATCCGCGAGCAGATCGCCCAACGATTCGGGGAAGCCGTGCTTGAGATCGTCGAAGGTTGCACCGACACCGACAAGGTCCCCAAGCCCCCCTGGCGACCACGAAAAGAGGCATACCTGGCGCATCTGCGCGCCCAGTCGCCGCAGGCGGACATGTTGCTCGTGTCCCTCGCCGACAAGATCCACAACGCCGGGTCCATCCTGCGCGACCACCGCGAGGTCGGCGACGACATCTGGGAGCGGTTCAACGGCAAGCGCGACGGGACGATCTGGTACTACCGCGAGGTCGCCGATGCCTTCCGGGCCCTCCTGCCGGGGCCGCTGGCCGATGACCTCTTTTCCATGGTCGAAGACCTCGAGTCGCTGGCCGGGTCGCGTGCCAAGAAATGAGGGCGATGGTGAGTTTGGACCGCCGCCAGTGAACGCCCCCACCGAGATTCCGCCCGAGCTGCTCCCAAACGCAATCCCCCAGGTCAGGGGCGCGTTGGCGGCTGCCTACGAGAGGAACGAGGAGACGACGAGCTGGAGCTGCTCGGGGGTGACGGGCTTGGCGAGCACCTCCGAGGCGCCGGCGTCTCGAAGGGCTCTGGCAGCGGCTTGGCCGGCAGTGCCAGAGACCAGAACCACGTCGATGTCCCGGGTGTCGGGGTCGTCCTTGAGCTGGTGACAGAGGGATGCGCCGTCGAGCCCGAAGACATCGGAGTCCACGACCATCAGGTTCGGCTTGAAGGTGGCCACGAGCTGGCCGGCCTGGAAGGTGCCGGTGGCCGACGCCCAGTCCACGTGGCCGTTCATGGTCTCCAGGGTGTCGTCGAAGAGGCTCATGATCTTGGGGTCCTCGCTCACCAGCAAGACGCGGAGCTGATCATCGAGCCGATTTCCCAGAGGAATGGCATGATCTTTCATGAACTTCTCGAGATCCACCCGGAAGATCCGCCGGTGACCTCCTGGAGTGCGGTAGCCCCGGATCAGCCCCTTGTCGAACCAGTAGACGATCGTGCTGAGCGCTACCTTGCAGATGTTGGCGGCCTCTTTGGTGGACAGGACATCACCGACCTGACCGTTGGAGCGGGATCTATTGCGTGGCACTGTTCATCCTCGATAGGCTTGGGATTTTTGCTATTCACAGAAAACTTCAGTCATAAGGTAACAGAAACCATGGCTCAGTCAAGTGAGGTTCTTTACGGAACCGGTTACTATTCGGGGTATTTTGAGGATGGGGAAATCCCCCAGAAGGCGCAGCTACTCGTGATGGCGGGAGGCGAGCTCGTTCTCGACGTGCAACCGACGGGTGGCGTAGAGGTCCCCGTTGAGCAGGTACTCGCCAAGACACGGGTGGTACTCCAGCAGCGCCGTGCGACCGCCGGCGTCGATGCGGATCTCGGAACCCCGCACCATGCGGGCCTTTCCGCAGTACCGGTAGTAGCCCACGGTGACGGTGAACCTGGCCCCGCGCGCCACGGCAGGCACCACGCGGTAGTACCGCGCCAACAGGTCGCGGACCATGCGCCGTTGACGCTTGTGGAGAACGCGGTGGGTCGTGGTGCCCACCTCGCGGCGCTTGCCGTCCGGACCGATGCCCACGGTCCCGGCCTCGATGACCACGTCGTTGGCCGGCGGTTTGGAGTCGAACCAGGACTGGAGGTTGCACCGATCCTCCCAGGAGTAGAGGCGCACCTGCTGCGCGGTGAACTCCTGCGACCTCAAGAGCTGGATCTGGTTTCCGCAGCCGGTGACTGAAAGTCCGGCGGCGATCAGGGTCGCGACAATGAGCATCTTGCGGGTCATGAGCCGCCTTCCGTGGAGCCGTTGGGTACCTGGTACTTCAAGAGCCGTACCAAGTCGCCCCGAACACCCGAACCGGTCGTGGAGGCCTTGCGCGTGGGTGCAGGGCGGGGAAGCGACCCGTTTTGTTTCAGCGGATTGGACGTGCGACTGCGGAGGTGAGTCCCGCGTGCGACCACCCCGGCAAGGCTCGGCGCCCGGGACCACATCGACCACGGCGGACCAATTGGACCGTCCCCGCGGCCGGATCGCACCATTCCGGCCATCGGGAAAGCGCGAAAGTCGAGACTAGCGCTCGACGGGGATTTGCTCTAGTTTACGGTATCGGGCGACGGCCGCGATCGGTCGCACCCCACCGAGGGATCCAACTTGCTGGTCTGTCCATCCTGTGCGCGCATCTACAAGTCCGGGACCGCCGTATGTCCGGTCGACGGTGTATTTCTGCAATCTCCGACAGACCCCCGCACCGGGATGCGAGTGGGCAACTACCTGATCATGGGACCCTTGGGTGAGGGTGGCATGGGCCAAGTGTACCGGGGGCAGCACGTCGTGATCAAAAAGGACGTCGCGATCAAGGTGCTGCGTCTGAACCTGGCCAAGGAGAAGCAAGTGGTGGAACGCTTCCTCATGGAGGCGCAGGCCGCGTCCATGATCCGCCACAACAACATCGTGGATGTCACCGACTTCGGGGAGCTGCCCGATGGCTGCTCCTTTTTCGTGATGGAGTTTCTCGACGGCCGGAACCTCGCCCTGGAGATCGCCCGGGAGGACCACCTGCCCCTGTACCGCTCGGTGACCATCCTCACCCAGGTGTGCCAGGCCCTCCACGCCTGCCACTCCAAGGGCATCGCCCACCGGGACCTCAAACCCGAGAACATCGTCTTGCTGCGCAAGGACGGGCGACGAGACCTGGTCACCGTACCGCGGTCGCCCGACGCCGAGCCCACCGTGCGACGGGAGGGCTTCTACGACGAGGTGAAGATACTGGACTTCGGAATCGCCAAGATCCAGCAGATGACCGCCGCGTTGGACCACGAGACGCAGAGCAAGGGCGTGGTCTTCGGCAGCCCCTACTACCTGTCGCCCGAGCAAGCCAGGGGGGATCCGGGGGACCACCGCTCGGACATCTACGCCATGGGGATCATCTTCTATGAGATGCTCACCGGGGACATCCCCTTCGACGGAGAAACACCCCAGGAGATCATGGCCAAGCACGTGATGGAGCCGGTGCCCTCAATGCGCGCCCGTCGGCCAGAGCTGGAGATCCCGCCCGAGGCCGACCTCCTCGTGACCCGGGCGGCCGCCAAGAAGCCCACGGATCGGCACCGAAGCGCGGCGGTCTTCCTCGAGGAGCTGCGCAGCTGTTTTGGAGACGTGATCTACGGCCGGGACATCGACCGGTTCCTCAAGGTCCGTCGCCAGCAGACCATCCCGCGGTGGCGGTCGTCTGACGACGACGCGCTGGAGCGCCGTCTCACACCACGGAAGATCCAGATCAACGCCGAGCTCGAGGGGCTGTTCAACAAGAGCTACGAGCAGGCCAGCCCTGTCACCGAGTCCACCCTGGACGAGATCCGCGCGATAGACCCGCGCCGACGCCCGCGCCCAGACCAGGACGAGGTGCGCGCCGAGCTCGACGGCCTTTTCGACGCGGAGGACAAGTAGCCCCGATACCGAGGCCACTGAGCGTCCGCCGCAAAATAACTAGATCGCCCAGAACGCCGATGCATCTCGGATCGCTTCGTTGCTTCTCGTTGCATATCAATAAGTATGCGCCTCGTCGCGCCTCGCGAGCCGAGCGCCTCGGCGCTCTGAATCGAGTATTTATTTTGCGGCGGACGCTCAGGACCAGACGGATCGGGGCGGGGCGGGGCGGCGCGGATCAACTGCCGATGAGCTTGATGAAGCCATCGGAGAGGACATCCGCGTGGGACTTGACCTCCGGTGTGTCCTCGAAGTCAGACCAGTCGCCAAAGGTCTCGGCGAGGTCGTCCAGGTCGTCCAGGTCCTCCTCGATGACGACGGCTCCCTGGGTGTTGCGCCGCACGTCGGAGATGCCTGGGTGGTCGAAATCCAGGTGTCGAATGGCCTTTTTGCGCTGCTGGGTGAAGGAGCGCTGGGGTCCTGCCGCCCTGTCAGATCGCGACGCCAGTAGCTCACGCACGATGGACCGGAGCGCGTCTCCCTCAAAGGGCTTGGTGATGCACCGCTGGACCTGGGCCTTGTTGATGGCCTCCATCCCGACGGTCACGTTCCCAGACCCGGTGACCAGCACGCGCGTCATGCCGGGGTACTGCTTCTTGACGCGCCGCAAGAAGGGAATCCCGTTTTCGTCGGGCATGTGGTGATCGCACAGCAGCAGGTCCACGGGCCCGCCTTCGAGCAGCAGCTCCGCCTCGCGGGTGGAGTCTGCGGTGATCACCTCGACGCCCTCGACCTTCAGCAACCGCGCCACCAGGCGGCGGATCTGGGGATCATCGTCCACGATCATCACTCTACGCTTCGTCATGACAACCCTCCCTCCACGGCCAGCCAAGCCCGGGAGGCCGGGTGATTCAGCCGAGGCCGGGCCGCCTCGATCTGCTCTGGGGCGTGGATCTGGGCCCACTCCGCCACCGCGTCGTCGAGGAGGTCGATGAACTCGTGCATTGAGCAGGGGCGCTCGGCCGGGCTCTTGGACAGGCAGGTCCGGCACAGCCGATCCAGCTGACACCCAACCGCCATGCCGGGCAGCGCCGCCGCCAGGGACTGGGGCTGCCGCCACAGGTGCATGTTCAGGATGGCGTCGTCGCTGTCATCCAGGAAGGGCACCTGGCCGACGATCATCTCGTGGAGCAGCACGCCCAGAGAGTACACGTCCGCGCGCTCGTCCAGCCCGAGCCCGAGGACCGCCTCGGGAGACATGTACCAGGAGGTGCCGAGGATCGGCTTGCCCAGGTCGGCGGCCATGTGGCCTTCCTCACGTACGGTCCGCGCCGCGCCGAGATCCAGCAGCTTGATCCAGGGATGCTCCACCAGGGGGCGGCCCACCAAGGGGCCGGCCACCACCATCACGTTGTCGGGCTTGACGTCGGCGCAGACGATGGACTCGGCGTGGAAGGCGGTGAGCCCTTCGGCCACCTGGCGCGCCACCTGCGCAGCCACGGGCACCGGGAGCGAGCCGTTTCTGTCGATGAGGTGGTGCAGCCCCTTGCCCTCGAGCAACTCCATCACCAGGTAGGCGACGCCGTCGTCGGTGTAGCCGAAGTCGTGCACAGTGACGACGTTGGCGTGACTGACCGCGCCCAGGCAGCGCGCCTCCTCGGTGAGCTGCGCCTGGAGAAACTCGAAGCTGGCGCCCTCCCCGCGGGCCACCTTGATGGCCACGTGCCGCCGCAGGTGCTCGTGATAACCCACGAAAACCTCGCCCATGCCACCGGCAGCGAGCTTGGACAGGAGGCGGTAGGGGCCGATACGCCGACCGACCCTGTTGCCGGTCCCACGGCGGCGGCTGGGCTGTGGCTGTTGGTGACTCATTTGTAACTCACTTCACGCTTTCTTGTCAGACAGATACAAGAGACGTTACAAGAAACGATCCAAGAGGCCCACCAGGCCCGGCTCCATGGGGATCCGAAGCACAACAGACCGGATCCATGGTGAGATCCCGGAACAGGGGGACCTGGCCGCGCCGGTGGTCAGCGGCCCTCTCCGCCTTCAGTCCGGTCGGAATTGTCCGCTGGCCCCTGGTATAGGGCAGAATCGTCCGTGTCAGCGCGGGGCGTAGAGGCCCAACGCGAGGACCTGGTTGCGCGTGGTCACTCCATGGGTGGGCCGGACGGTGGCGAAGAGGACACCGCCCCTGACAGAGGCCGAGCCGAGCACGATCCGCTGGCCTGGGCCTGGGTCGAAGATCTGCCTCGCCTGCCCCGTGGCGGGATCGACCAGGTACAACAGCTGCTCAGCCCCGACCTTGCCCCCCTGGGGGGCCGGCGGGCGAGCGGCCACCAACAGCTTCTTGCCCAAAATCAGGGGTGGGCCACCGACCGCGCCGAAGCACCGCTCGAAGGCGGCCTTGCCCGTCGCTTCGTGCACCGCATGGATGCACCGTCCGTCCGCCGAGGTTACCAGGAACAGGCCAAGCCCTGCCCAGGTCCAATGGGCTGGATCTGGATGGTCCCGGTCAAAGGGGGGCGGCAGCGGCGACCGCGCCGCCCGGTCGCTGGTCCCCTCCACTCGCCATCGCGGCTTGCCGGACCGCAAGTCCAGTGCCACCCATGCGTCGGGGCGCGCGGTCTTCCGACTGGAGGCGTGTGTGGCCAGGACCAGATCCCCGGCGCGGAAGACATTGTGGGCCCGGCCCAGGCGGGCGCCCACTGCACCGGTGGCAGCGTCTATGACCAACAGGTTCTTGGACGTCATGCAGAACCAGCGGCCCGGCTCGGCGAAGCGCAGGACGCACTTTTCCCGGTTCACCGTCGCCAGGCCGCGGGCGGCGGGATCCGGCGCCTGCTTCGGTCGCAGGTCCAGGTGGCCCTTGGGCCCCTTGAGGAAGGCGCGATGACCAAAGGCGCGGTGCAGCGGCGCTTTCCACAGAGAGGCCCGCCAGGCCAGGCGGTTGCTGCCGAGATTTACCCCGAAGAGCCCGTTGCCCCGACGGTACACGGCCAGCCCACCATCCCGACGAAGCAACCGCACCTCCCGATCGGCCTGCGGAGGAATGCCCCGGGCGAAAAGCGAGCGACCCGTCTTGGCGTCGAGCACCTGGAAAGACTTGCCGAAGACGCTGACGACGCGGTCCGGAAGGCCTCCGCCCGCCCGCACGAGAATCACCGGCAGGGTGCCCGGGAGCTTCTCCGGTGCCCCGGGCCAGACCGGAGCGCCCTGCTTGGGATACCGCCCCAGCCGACGGTTGACCTGGATCGTCCCGTCCTTCAGCGAAAAGCCCAGCAGGAGCAGCCGGTCTCCCCAGGTGGTCTCCTCCAGGTGGCGCGCTGCCACCAGCACCCGCCCGCCGCTCACCCCGAGGAGCCGCACCACGCGAAAGTCGTGCTGGCCCAACCGGCGCTTCACCGCGAAGACCTGGTGGCCGTCCATCACGCGCTTGACCACGACCTGACGCCCGACCTCCACAACCACGTAGCCGTCGGCACATCGCAGGCTGCGAATGTTCTGCCCCCGTGGCTGCGGCAGACGCCAGCGCCGCTTCAGGGTGTCCAAGGCGTGGGCAGAGATGCCCTCCCGTCGCTTGCAGATCAACGTCTGGTTGCCCACATAGCAAAAGTGTGGGATGGGCACCGGCCGCGCGTCCACGACCTGCCCGGTCTTGCGGTCCACGCGCCACAAGAGGCTCTGCTTGGTTCGGCTACGGCTGATTCCCACGACGTGGGTCTTGGTGACAAAGGTCAGGCGGCGGCTGACCTGGCCCGGGACGGTGGCCGTCCACAACGGCTGGGCGCCGCGCCGGAAGGCCGGCCAGGCGAGGATCGTGGACAGGTTCTCCCGGGAGGGTTGGATCACCGGCACGAGCAACGAGGACCTTCCTACCGCGTGACGGTCCGGGCGGGTGGGCAGGGCCTTGGGGTCGTGAAACAGCCACCGACTCGCCAGGGTCTTGGCGTCCATGGCCTGGAGCGCTCCGCCGTGGCGCCGGGTCAACACCAACCCGCCGTCGAAGCCCTGAAGCAGTGTTCCCGGCTTGAGCCCGTCCATGAGGCCGTTGCCCGACGCCCCGCTCCGCGGATCTCCCAGGGACATGCGCAGCACCTCGGCGCCGTCTGTGGGCCGGAGAAGCTTCACCTCGCCCAGGCTCGCCGCCGCGAAGTGAGCGCCGGCCGACACCACCCCGCCCGTGGCCCGGACCTGCCACTTGCGTTCACCGCTGGCCGGATCCAGCCCCACCACGCGGTGCGCCGTCTTGGCCACGGCCAGGACTCCGCCCACCTGGGCCCTGGACACGGACCAACCCACGTTGCGCTCGTACAGGCGCACCCGGGTGACCTTCTCCCACAGCACCTTGCCACGGGTCGCCGAAAAACCCGCCAGCCGCCGGGCCGACGAGCGGTCCCCCCGACCCCGGGAGGTGACGACCAGGACGTCTCCGACCACGGCCAAGGTGCGCAGCCTTCCCTTGTAGGGCGTACGCCAGAGGATCCGGGGGACGACCTTGCGTGCCGCCTTGGGGGGCGGCCCCTCAGCGCCCATGGGCCCCTTCGATTTGGACCTCGACTTGCTCCCACCCTTGCAGGCCACCGGAGGGATGACGAGCACCACGAGAAGCCAAGCGATGGCACTGCGCTTCATGACGACTCCCTCTCAGAAGTGACGATCCACAGCGAGCCGAATCCCAATTCGTCATTCCCGCGAATGCGGGAATCCAGAAACACCTGCACCATGGCCCGACCATGGCGCATCGCGTGAGACACAATCCATCCGTAGCACTCTGGATCCCCGCCTTCGCGGGGATGACGGAATGAACTACGACAAATCGAACAGAACACTAGTCCAGCGAAAATCCGAGGTGCTTGCGCAGCTCGAAGTAGTCAGGAGAAACGGTGAACTGCAGCAGGTCGGCCACCCGCTCCTTGGCTCCGAGGCCGGTGATGGAGTCGGGCTCGGTGGCCACCACCTTGGCCACGGTCTGGAAGTCGTTGGTGATCACCAGGGCCGCCCGGAGCGCCGTGCGCTGGGTGGCCATGATCCAGTTGGCCAGGTTGGCCTCCTCCTTGCCCGCCGACAGGAGGTCCCTGGCCGTGGGCAGCAGCTGCTCGAACACCATGGGGGGCACGGTCTTTTTGAGGTAGGCCCTGAGCTTTTTGACCTCGGACGTGTCGCTGGGCACGGGCGCATCCGGCACCATGATGGACACCGCCGCGTACAGCACGTTGAACAGGTCCGCCTGGGAGACCAGGGCCCTCCAGAGGTACCGCTCCGGGCGCATCTGCGACAGCTGCCGGGCCACCTCGAAGAGCACCTCTCGCTGGCTCCGATCCTCGAACTTGTCCGCATCCACCAGCCAGGTGGGAATCAAGGCGCCCTTCTCGGCGGCGTTGGCCACCTGGATGGGCTGCGGCTGGTCCCCGCGTACGAAGATCTCCGGCCGCGGGCTCACGTCCAGCACGCGGCTGGCATAGACGAACATACGGAACACCGCGCGGTTGTCCTCGTCGGGGTTGAGCTTCTCGTTGCGCCTCAGCCGGAACTTCTTGTGGGGCTGAGCGTTCATGAGCGCCGTCTGCTGCACCACGCCCGAGAAGATGGCGTCGATGCGCGCAGACTCCCCCGGGTGCCGGATGGCGTCCCGCCAGTGGGCGTCGGTGAGCTTCCGCTTGGCGTTGACGAGCTCCTTGGGTCGGTAGCGGTCGTAGAAGAGCTGCTCCTTCTCACCCGCCTTCTTGAGGAAGGTCAGGGCCGCGCACATGCACCAGGTCTTGTCCTTTTGCTGGGTGCGGATGTAGAGCTCGGTGAGGTCCTTGTACAGCTGGATCTTGTAGGGGCTCTGCTTGAGCAGCGCGTGGTGCTGGGCGATGGCCTTGTCCACCTTGTCCGGGCCGGCCTTGAGGTAGAGCTGCACCAGCTTGGACTTGCGATCGGCGTTGTCCACGTCCAGCTGGTCCGCCGCCTCATAGGCCGCAACGGCGGTGTCCACCTCGTCCAGCTCCTCGCTATAGAGGTCACCGAGTCGATCCAGGAAGGAAATGCGCTGCGCCGCCGGAGTGGAGTCGGGCAATCGCTTGAACTGCCGCCGTAGGGCGCGGGCAAGCTCGTGCCAGTCGGCGCGTTCCGTGAGGATCTTGTCCATGGCGTCAAAGGCGCTGCCGAAGGTCTGGTCTGCCTCCAGGCACCGCTCCAGCTGCTCGAGCGCCTTGTCGACCTCTCCCAGCTCGTCCCGGTAGACGAGGGCCGAGGTGTACAGGTACTTGGCCTTGAGCTGGGAGCTGGGCTCCAGGTCCGCCAGCTCAAGCACCACCTCCACGGCCAGCCCCCAGGCCTCCCGCTGGGTGTGAATCTCGAGCATCTTGTGCAGCAGCCCGCGATCGTCGGGCATGAGCACCGCCGCCTGGCGATAGAACCTCAGCGCCTTGTCCGGGTCCTCCAGCTTGGAGGCGTAGAGGTCGCCGATCTCGGTTGCGAACCTGTGCCGGTCGTCGTCACTCTCGGCGCGGTCCATCTGGGCGAGCTTCGTGTCGACGATGCGCGCGTAGTCGCCCCCCTCCTCACGCAGCAGCAGCACGGCCTGGACAGAGGGCTCGTAGGTGGCGTCGATGTCCAGCGCCTTTTCGAACAGGTTCAGCGCCTTGTCCTTCTCGCCCAGCTCCATCTTCGTGCTGCCCAGCCGGTGGTAGACCTCCACCAGCTCCTCGGGCTCCAGGTCGTCCCGGTGGGCGACGAGCACCGCCTGGAACAGGTTGGCCGCGTCCTTCCACTTCTCCATGCGGTACTTGAGATCCGCCAGCTCCCGGAGCACCTCCAGGGAGGTGGGATCCATGTCCCGGGCGATCTCCAGCTGATCGATGGCCTTGTCAGCCTTCTTGAGCTGCTTGGCGGTCAGGCCCAGCAGCGTGTGCAGGTGAAGCCGGACCTTGCGCTTCTTCTCGTCGGTCTTGCGCAGGAGCATGTCCAGCAGAGGCTCGGCATCCTCCCACTGCTCCTGGTCGTAGTAGTGCTGCGACAGGACGGAGGCCGCCTGCTCGTGCTCCGGATCCACGAGCATGGCCTTGGCGTACATGGCGACCGCCTTGTCCACGGCGTTCAGGTTCTTGCGGAAGATCTCACCGGCCTCGAACAGGAGCCGGGCCTTCTCGAGCCGATTGCCCGTGGCCTGCTCGGCATCGCCGAGCATGTTGGCGGCCCTGAGCCACTCCTCGCGCTCGCGGTAGAGCGTCACCAGCGCCATCATGGCGCCCACGTTTTCGGGATCCAGCTCCAGGGCCTTCATCAGCCGTTGCTCGGCCTCCTCCTTGTCCCCCAGCTTCTCCAGGGTCACCTCACCGATGCGGCGGTGCATCTCCACCCGATCCGCCTCCTCGGTGGTGAGCTCGGCCCGCTTGGACAGGATGTCCACCAGCTCCACCCACTCCTGCTGACCCTCCAACAGGGTCGACAGGTAGACGAGGGCCTCCAGGTCTTCGTCGTCGGCCTCGAGGGCCTCGTGGAGAACGTCCACCCCGGCCGTGGGATCGCCGAGCTTCTCGTCGAGCACCGCGGCCATGGCGCGCAGCACCTCGCACTTTACGGACGCAGACTCGGCGATGTTGGCGTGCCGCCGATAGGTCGAGACCAGCTCGTCCCAGGCCTCTTCCCGGATGTAGAGCCCCTCCAGATCACGGTAGATCTCCTCCTCGTCCGGATCCAGCTCGACGATCTTCTCCAGGGCGTCAGCCGCCTTGGCGCGGAGCTCCTTGGTGGCCATCATCTCGCCAGCCGCCCGGCGGCAGATACGGATCCGCTCGGCCTTGTCCTCGGTCAGCTCCGAGCGGCGCTCGGCGACCCGCAGGAAGTTCGTGGTGTCCCCCAGCTCCTCGTAGACCTCGTAGAGCGGGATCAGGACGTCCAGGTCGTCGGGGTCGAGCTTGAGCAGCTTCTCCAGGTGCGGCGCGGCGGACTCGGGATCCTCCAGCTCCCCGCGCAGCAGGTTGGCCGCCTCGAGACGTGCCCGCTGGCCGACCCTCTCCCCGGGCATCCGGTCGGCCCGCGTGAGCAGGATCGCCGCCAGGGGCTCCCACAGGCCCAGCCGCCGCAGCACCGCCTCCAGGGATGCCTCGGCGTCCTCGTTCTTCGGGTCGATCTTGAGCACCTCGTCGTACAGCAGCCGCGCCTCGCCGAGATCGTTCATGCGCGACTCGAACAGGTCCGCCAGCTCCATGGTGTAGAAGATCCGCTCCTGGTCGTCCTCGCTGGACAGGAGCCGCTTCCGAAGCACCTGGGCCAGGTCGTCCCACTGCTCCTTCTGCTTGTAGATGCTGGCCAGGTCGTCCCACGCTTCGGCGAGGCCCGGATCCTTGTCCAGGGCGTGCCACAGGGCCGACACGGCGTAGTCCGGTCGGTCCAGACGCTCGTTGTAGACACGACCGAGCCTGAGCCACAGGGCCGCCGACACCGGGGGATTCTTCACGGTGGGGGCGACCTCGTTGAGGGACGACACCAGATCGCCCCACTGCTCGGTGGCCTCGGCGAGGCGCTCGCCCTCGGACCAGAGGTTCGCGTTGCTCGGATCCTCACCGGCGGCCGCCATGAGCGCGGTGAAGGCCTTGCCGAGATCCCCGATCTCCTGCTCGTAGATCCGCGCCATCTCCTCGAGGTGCTCCACGCGCCCGGCGGTGTCCTCGGCCAGCTCCATGAAGATGAGGTGCGCCTCGGCCACGCGCTCCCAGTCGCCCTCCTTCTCAGCGGCCTCGATGAGCCGGGTGATGTGCCCGCCGGCCTCCTCGTCGTCGGGGTTCTGCAACTGGAACGCCAGCCAGCCCTCCAGATCGTCCTCGTCCTCGGGCTTCTCCACCACCTCCGGTTCCTCTGGGGCAGCGGCCGCGGTGGGTGCAGCCTCCTTCTCGGGGGCGGCGCTGGGCGGGTGGTCCTCGAGCAGGGTCGCGGCCTTTTGCACCAGATCCACCAGGTCCTGCAGCCGCTCCCGGCCGGGCTCGGTGGACTCGTACACCATGATCTGCGCGCCGAGGAACTCGGCCTGTGCTTTGAGATCTTCGGCAACCTTGCTGAACTGCTCTGAGAGTTCCATCTTGCGCTACCTCCGGAAGGCTGGGCGTTTCGCTTCTGGGCCGACCACTCTATAGCCCATAAGCCATGGAGTTTCAACAATAATGAGGCCTATCCCCTACCCTCGCGCGGACCGCGGGACAGACCTCGCGTAGACCGCGGGACAGACCTCGCGTAGACCGCGGGACAGACAAGCCAATGGTCGTCCTCCGCGGCTTCCACCTGGGCGTCCCCGCTGGGGATCCGCGAACCCCGATCGATCGCTCAATCACAAGAGCTTTTCGATGGTCTCGATGAGGTCGAGGCGATCCATCAGATCGGTGATGTAGTCCATCCGGTCCGTGGGGATCACGACCGTTGGCGAGAGGTCGTAGCGGTCGAACCAGTCCTCGTACAGGTGGTTCAACCGACGGATGTAGCTCACGGGCACCGCCTGCTCCTCGGGGCGGCCGCGGAGCTTGATCCGCTGACGGATGGTGCGCAGGGGTGCGCTGAGGTAGATCAGCAGATCAGGGGGCTCCAGCGATTCGATCATCGAGTGGTACAGGGCCATGTACGTCCCGAAGTCGCGCTTGGACATGCGGCGGCTCCGGTGGAGGTTGAACGCGAAGATCTCGGCGTCCTCGTAGATGGTCCGATCCTGGACCACCGTGCGCCGGCTCCGGGCCCGGGCGAGGGCCTGGTGGATCCGAAACTTGTGACAGAGAAAGTGGACCTGGCTGTGGAAGGACCAGCGCCGCATGTCCTGGTAGAAGTCCTTGAGGTAGGGGTTCTCCTCGTTGGGCTCGTAGAAGGGCTCCACGTCGAAGTGCGAGCACAAAAACTGCACCAGGGAGCTCTTGCCCGCGCCCATGTTCCCAGCCACGGCGATGTAGTTACGGCGCATCGCGTCCGACTCTACCAGCCCCACCGGAAATCGCATAGCCGGGATTGGCCGAACACGACGCTAGAGAAGTATGTCGCCCGCTGAGCCCCCGAACTTGTGAATGCGCGGTGCCGAAAGGTGGCTATGGCTCCGGCTGGCCGGACTCACCACGCTCCTCTGGCTCGTCGCGCTCATCGAAGACCAGGCCGATATCGAGCTCCACTGCGTCGAAGGGCTCGGCCCGGACCGGCCCCTGCGCCGGCGCTGTGTGGACCGCCACGAGCAGGAACCCGTCGTCGGTCAGGCGCAGGACCTCCAGGGTCCGCACGAGCGGGCTAGCGAGCCAGACATGGGCGACCTGCTCCCTGCGGTAGATCTCCAGCTTCTCCCCCCGGTCGAGGCGCTCGGTGCTCGGCGAGAGCACCTCGCAGGCCCAGTCGGGTACGAGCTCGAAGTAGGCAGTTTCGGGCAGCCGAGGCATGCGCTCCCGACGCCAGCCCGCGAGGTCCGGAACCACCACGTCCCGGCCGAGGTGCAACTCGGGCTCATCCAGAATCCACCAGCCCCCCGGGCCCCCGCGGCCGAAGCGGAACGGCGCCCCCAAGAGCACACCGAGATCCGACGACGTCCGCGCGTGGCGCGGCGCCGGCCGCGGCGAGGCGATGAGTCGGCCGCTCACTATCTCGCCCACCAGGTTGGACGGCAACGCCTCCAGGTCGGCGTAGGTTGCGTCCGCCTTCTCGTAGGGCACGTTGACCATGGAGCAAGTCTACCATCGGCCAAACCTGATGGCCAATCCCCCGGCCGCGGGGGCGCAGATCCCCGAAGGGACAGGTCGCCCCAACCCGGCGCATAGAATTCCGCGCTGCTACGACGCCTGACCGCCGTGCGTGGGACTTCCGGCGTCTGTTTTTCATCCTCTCCCCACGGTACTGACAAGCAAGTGGCATCGGACGCTGTGGCCGGCGCAGGCACCCGGCGTGACCGCTATCGTCGGGGCGTGCCGGTTTTTTTGGCTGGGAGAATACGGGCGCGCCCGTGCGTTGGCATTGTCGACCGAGGCACGTGCCGGCCACCGACGCCCGCGGTCACCCCGGCCAAATCCCGCAGGGAGAAAGGAGAGGTATGGGGGATCGGGAATGGCCCTACGCCCAGACACAGGAATCGACGCCGGATACGACAATGCGTCTGAAGTCCTGAGCACTTCGCGCGAAACGTCGTTGTCAGACCTGGTCAGCCGACAGTTCCCGACTGGGTGCCCGGGCACTGCCGGAGGAAACGTCGTTCCCATCCAGTCCAGGGCGACGTTTCCTCCGGAGTGGTGAGCACCTCAGGAGAACCGTCGCGATTTTACCATTCGGCACGACACTCCCCAGGCTGGTGCCGAGGCACATCAGAAGCAGTGTCACCTGCGCAGCCATTTGGGCGACGCATCGGCCCAAGTGCCGTGCACCTCCACGACGGCGGGGGATGAGAAACTACACCGTCACCGACACCACGACCAACCAAGCGCCCGAGGGCTCGACCCGGCAACAACCGCCCCACTTGAAAACGAAGTACCGCGGTTCTTGCCGCTTCGCCTCCCGGGCGCAGCCCGGCACGACGGTGGCCGACAATCAGAACGATAGGAATTCGTCGATGCCGCAGCTTGGACAATCGTGCTTTTCTCGGTGCTCCAACCATGGTGTAGCCACGCAAAGCCTGCGGGGTCGTAGGCGGGAATCAACGCGGAGACGCGGCCTCAAGGTGATCGGGTGTGGGGGGCGCCAGGATGAGCTTTTTTCACAAGAGGCCTACACCGACGACGAAAACCTCAGCGATTCAGTCCTCGCAGCCACTCGATAGGTCCCCTGTTGGATATGTGCCCGGCGGCGGGGGCGCCGTACGGGACGCCTGAGGACATTCTTGCCCGGGCAGCTCGTGCGGATCTCGGACGATGGGGGACGGATCTCGGACGATGGGGGACGGATCTCGGACGATGGGGGACGGATCTCGGACGATGGGCCTTCCGGGCGCTGCGCGGGGCGCGGTTTCGTTGGCCGGGGCCGGGTAGGCACGGTCCTTGCTGTTGTCATCGGGCGACGACTGAAAAGGAGAAAGTCATGTCATCTGGAGTCAACAACGCGATCCTCATCGGACACCTGGGGGCAGACCCGGAGCTGCGGGCCACCCAGACGGGGCAGGCCGTGGCCGAGATGCGACTGGCCACCAGCCGCAAGTGGAACGACAAAGCGGGAACCCTGCAGGAGGACACCCAGTGGCACCGGGTCGTGGTCTGGGACAAGCTCGCGACCAACTGTCACCGCTACCTGCACAAGGGCAGCCAGGTCTACGTGGACGGCCGCATCCGGAACAGCAAGTGGGTCGACAAGGAGGGCCACGACCGCTTCACCTCCGAGATCATCGCCCGAAACGTGATCTTCCTGGGGAGCCCCACGCGGTCGGAGTCACAGTCGGACTTCCGCTCGGAGTCACAGCCCGAGCTCCGCTCGGCATCGCGCTCCGAGCTCCGCTCGGATTCGCGCTTGGATTCGCGCTCGGAACCGCGCTCGGACCTGCCCCCAGAGGGCGATCCCACGCGAAGCTGGTAGCGGTTGCGACGCCTCGCGCGCTGCCGCATACAATGGCCCCATGGCACGGCCACGGGACCAGGCGTCGGATCTCCCCCTGCGGTGCGCCGCCTACACGGTGCTGCGCCGGGGTCACCCGCGCCTGCCACTGCTGCGGCTACCGGCGGCGGGAGGCTCCCGGGCGACCAGCGCGGTGTCCAAATGCTTCGCGGCCGCACGGCGGCTTCTGGCCGGCGACCCGGACGAGGAGGCGCTCTCCGGCGACCCGGACGAGGAGGCGCTCTCCGGCGACCCGGACGAGGAGGCGCTCTCCGGCGACCCGGACGAGGAGGCGCTCTTCGACGACCTGGACCTCCCGGCCGCCTTGTCGCCGGACCTCGCCGAGCGCCTGAACGCAGCGGTCGCGCAGACCGAGGCCGCCCTGGCCGCCGACGGGACCGCCGATCCCCTGGGTCCGCTCTTCGAGGCGGCCTCTGGCAGCGATAGCCGCAAGGACCAGGGCCAGCACTTCACCCCAGCGCCGGTGGTGGCGCTGGTCCTCGCCCTGGCCCGGGCCGGATCGGCCGCCAACGTGATCGACCCCACCTGCGGCACCGGGGCCTTTCTGACCCGGGCCGCGACCGACGGCCAGGGGGCGAGGCTCTGGGGCTGCGAGAAGGACCCGCTGGCCGCCCGGCTGGCCAGGATCAACCTCCGCCGACAGCCAGGGGCTGCGCCGGGACACATCCACACCGGGGACGTGCTCGCGCTTCAGCCCGGCGCCGACATCGACGGGCACGCCCTGCCCCGTTGCGAGGCCGTGGTGGGCAACCTGCCCTATGTGCGGCTGCACCGCCAGGACGTGACTCGGTGGCGGGCCGTCCTTGGCCAAAGCTGGGCCTCCCGGGACCCGTCCCTCGTCACCCGCGGCCCCGGCGGGGAGCCGACGCTGGGCCTGTCGGGCCACGCGGACCTTTACGCGCTGCTCTTTTTTCACCTCGCGGACCTGGTGGCGCCCGGGGGGCGCCTGGCGCTGGTCACGGCCAACGCCTACCTGGACGCGACGTACGGCCGGATGGTCGAGAGGCTCTTCCTCCGCCACTTCCACGTGGTGGCCGTGGTGGAGAGCCGCTGCGAGCAGTGGTTCGCCGACGCCTCGGTCAACACCGTGATCACCGTGGTCCAACGCAGGGGCGCGGCCGACCCACCGCCGGACCATCGCCCGCGGTTCGTCCAGCTGACCCGCCCGCTCCTGCCCCGGCCGGACAGCCCGGACCCGGCGGACCCCCACGCCCTCGCCCACGCCATCGAAAGCGCCATCGAGAGCGCCATCAAAAGCGCCAACGAAAGCGCCAACGAAGGCGCCAACGAAGGCGCCAACGAAGGCGCCAACCAAAGCGCCAACGAAGGCGCCAACGGGGTCGAGCCCGGGGCCGACGAAACAACATCGCGCGACCCGCGCGACCCGCGCGACCCGCGCGACCTGCGCGGCCTGCCCTACGTGACCGTCGACCACCCGGCATGCCGCATCCGCCTGGTGGACCCGTCCCACCTCGAGGCAGCGCTCGAGACGACCCCCCAGACAACCCTTCAGACCACCCTCCAGACGACCCACGAAGCAACCCTTGAGACAACCCTCGCCGGCCAAGGCCCAGCCGAAGGCCGACGCCAAGGCCAGGGCCAAGGAATGTCGGATCCCTGGTCCGCCTACCTGCGGGCCCCGGACATCTACTTCCTGCTACGAAACCACCCGGCCCTCCGCCCGGCCGGCGCGGTGCTGAAGATCCACCGCGGCGTCACCACCAACTGGAACGCCTTCTTCTACCCACCGGCCGACGCCGGGGTGGAGGACGAGTACCTGGTGCCCGTGGTCCGGTCTCCCCGGGTGAGCCGGACCATCTCCGTCCGGTCGGCCTCCCTGAAAGACCGACTGTTCGTGTGTCACGCGAGCCGCGCCTCCCTGCGCCGCGCAGGTCACAACGGCGCCCTGGCTTGGATCGAGGGCGGCCTGGGCATGACCAACCGCCAGGGCCGTCCCATCAACGAGACGCTCACGGGCCGCCCCTGGTACCGCCTGGACCCGACACGCTATCGCCTCCTGGTCACCAAAACCACCCACGACACCCACCTGCACCGCCTTACGGACAGCCCCACCGCCGTGGACCAGCGCCTCTATGGGGTGACGCCCGAAGACCCGGCGAACACCGACCCGGCGAACACCGACCCGGCGAACACCGACCTGGTGGCGGCCTTGCTCAACTCGTCGCTGGTGGCGCTCATGACCGAGGTGGTCGGCTCGGCGAGCCTCGGCGACGGCGCCCTGGACCTGCCGGTGACCACCGCGCGGGAGCGCCTGCTGATGCCCGACCCGGCCGCCCTGTCGACCGCCGCGCGCCGACGCATCCTGGACGCCTTTTTTCGCCTCGCCGGGCGCCCCGTCCTCCCGGTCTGGCGCGAGGTGGAGAGGTCGGACCGCCGGGACCTCGACGGGGCTGTCCTCGCCGGTCTGGACCTCGACGTCGAGACCACCCTTCCCTTGCTGTACGAAGGGCTGTCCACGCTCACCCGGGAGCGCCTGGCGCTGGCGGCGCATCGAAGGACGCTCGCCCGTAGCTGAGCCCGCAGAGCCGTCCTCAGGGACGGACGCTCTGCCACAGGTACCAGTAGGGGTAGCGGTAGACCCAGTACCCCGCGGGCAGGTTGGCGTGGCCCGCGTAGCTGGTGGCCATGTACCGGCCGTAGTCCCGGAAGGAGCCGTAGCTGGCGCAGTCCCCCGGCACGTGGAGGCGTCGCACGAGCACGCGATACTTGCCGTTGGCGTTGGCGCTGGTCTTGGCAGGGGCGCTGCAGTAGGCGCCGCCCGGGACCGGAGACGAGTGGGCGGCTACCCGCCGCTGGTACACGTACCAGTAAGGGTAGTGATAGACCCAGTACGCCGCGGGGATGTTGGCCTGGCCCGCATAGCTGGTGGCCCCATAGGAGCCGTAGTCGTGGTACGAGCCGTAGCTCGCGCAGTCCCGCGGCACGTGCAGACGCAGGATCTGCCCGGCGTACCTGCCGCCCGCAGTCGCCGAGACATGGGTGGGCCGCTGGCAGGCATGGACCACGGGACGACGTGGCGCCCGGCTCCACCGCCGGGGTCCAACCAAGGCCCGCGCAGCGGCGGCCCGGGCGGTGGCGGTCTGGGCGGAAGCGGCCCGGGTGCCCGCGGCCTGGGAGCCTGCGGCCCGGCTCCCGGGGGCCGAGGCGCCCCCGGTCATGCCGGCCGGCGCCGCCTCGGCCTTGCCACAGCCCGCCATGCCGGCAACCCATGCAAATCCCAGCAGGATCATCCCAGCGCGTGTCATCTCGTGCCTCCTGGCTTGATCCATACGCACGACCCGACGGTTGGTGCTATGCGGGCTTCAGAACTCTGGTAGGATGACCCTCGGAACCTGCTGGCCCGAGGACCGCTTGACGACATCGGACGCAAACCCCCTCGGTGTGACGGCCCTTTACACCTCCCAGGCCTGGATCCGGGGCGGCCTCGGCGAGGCGACGCTCTTCGACACCCGCGCGGGCCGGGCCGTGTACCACGCCATCACCGCGATCTACGGGCTGGCGCGGTGGCTGCGCCCGGGCATGGCGCCGATCCAGGCCGGCCTGGTGCACCGACACCTCATGATCGATCACCTGCTCGATCGCCTGGTCGCGGGCCCGGCGCCGGGACAGGCGCCGGGACAGACGCCGGGACAGGCGCCGGGACAGGCGCCGGGACAGGCGCCGGGGCAGGTGCCGGGGCAGGCGCCGGGACAGACGCCGGGACAGACGCCGGGACAGGCGCCGGGACAGGCGCCGGGGCAGGAGCCGGGGCAGGCGCCGGGACAGACGCCGGGACAGGCGCCGGGACAGATGCCGGGGCAGGTGCCGGGGCAGGCGCCGGGACAGACGCCGGGACAGGCGCCGGGACAGGCGCCGGGACAGATGCCGGGGCAGGTGCCGGGGCAGGCGCCGGGGCAGGTGTCGGGACAGGAATTGGGCCAGGTGCTGGAGCTGGCCGCCGGGCTCTCGGCGCGCGGGGCGCGTTATTCCGCCGGGGGGCGGCCCTACACCGAGGTGGATCTGCCCCCGGTGATGAAGGCCAAGCAGCGCCTCCTGAGCCGCAGTCCCCGCGGGCGCGAGATCGCCGCCCGGCCGAACCTCCGACGGGTGGCCGGTGACGTGACCCAAGTGGACCTGGGCGCGCTGTTGGATCCGTCGTTGGGCGCCTTTGTCATCGCCGAGGGGCTGCACATGTACCTGGACGTGGCCGCCCAGCGACGGCTGTGGCGTGGCATCGCAGAGGGGCTGGGGCGCGGGGCGGGTGGCGCCTTTGTCTTCGACCACTTCCGCCGGGCGCCGAGCCAGCGGCCCGGGCCGGTCAGCAGCGCCGTGGTCCAGACCATGCGCGCCTGGCAGCGCCGCATCGGCTTCCGCCCGGACCACCGCTCCCACAAGGCGCTGGTGCGGGACCTGGGCGCCGCCGGGTTCGACCGGGTGGAGACCTTCCGCTCCCGGGACGTGGCCCGCCGCTGGGCGCTGCCCCGGGCGGACGAGCACACCGACGTCGTGCTCTTTCTGGCCCACCGCCAGGGGTCCCCCAGATGAGCCACGGAGGGACCAGCACCCCGAGCCCGGGGCGAGACGCCGGGCGAGACGCCGGGCGAGACGCCGGGCGAGACGCCGGGCGAGACGCCGGGCGAGACGCCGGGCGAGACGCCGGGCGAGACGCCGGGCGAGACGCCGGGCGAGACGCCGGGCGAG
>Ga0272441_10003676_pt1 | contig 28896 bp, 28 predicted proteins | sample SSMProp6N_FD_193582 | JGI IMG/M metagenome (GOLD analysis project Ga0272441, IMG submission 193582) | Marine sediment archaeal communities from Little Sippewissett salt marsh, Falmouth, MA, United States - SSM-Prop-6N | ecosystem: Environmental > Aquatic > Marine > Wetlands > Sediment ... | reverse complement strand
GGTTATTGTCCGAGCCTGCTCTTTAACCCGGCTCAGGGCCGGCATCAGGATTCCCATCAACAATGCGATAATGGCGATTACCACTAACAGCTCTATCAATGTAAATCCACCCATTGTTTTTGTCTTTGCCATAATTTACTCCTCAATATGGGGTTGACCGTGTTAGTTTTTTATACACATATGTCATAGCGTACACATATTGCGCAATCTAACTCATTTTACCATTTTTCGTTTTCTTATACAAGTACTTACTTTCGATTATAGGATATAATATTTAGTTGACAAGGCCAAATTGCGACGAATACTTGTCGTTATGCGAATTTATTGTAAAATTCACAAGTCTTCTAATCACAATCTTTTAAGTGTGAAAAAACAGCTATGTCTTAGTGCTGTAGCGGATGCGTGAGAGATTTTCGCCGGGCTTAGGCTTGCGGAAAACGAACAGATGCTCGTGCATAATCAGATAGAATCTACTCTTTAAGGCCTTCGGCCGCCATCGCTCGGTCATCGTGCAGTTATGCTGGATTTTTATAATGTCCTCCTTGAGCACGAACCCGACCTTCAAAAACCGCTGCATCACACCGAATGCAAGCGGCACAAAATGCCTCCCCTTGCGGGTATCGCCGATAAGAATCGCGCAATATTTGTCCGGCTTAAGAACTCGAAGAAGCTCACCCGCGATTTTCTCAATCTCATCGCAGAATTTCGGCAGTGAGCCGATATTGGAAAGGTCCCCTTCTATTTCGCCGTTGGAATATTTGATGATATTCATATAAGGCGGATGCGTCAGGACCAAATCAATCGAATTATCCTCCAGGAACGACAAATCCCTCGCATCGCCGATTTTGACCTGCTGCCGGCTTGCAGGGGAATGCTTGAATCGAATCGCATCGGCCGAAAGCTTGGCCGCATCGGGATTTATATCGACACCGACGGCGTTTCTTGCAAGCAGCTTCGCCTCGATGAGTGTTGTCCCGGCCCCAACCATAGGGTCGAGGACAGTATCGCCTTTGCGGCTGTACATCTCGATAATATTGCGAGCTATCTGCGGCGCGAAATTGCCGCGATAATCCGATTTATGCGTAGCCCAACTACCCCGCTCAGGAAACGACCAGACTGTCGTATATTCCAACTGTATAGTTGGAATCTTAAAAGGCTCATCGAATAAATATTGTCCGGCTTCGGCTGTCACAAATCCTGACTTTCGTTTTTGTCAGGATCATTGATCGCCAGAAAGATTTGATCAACTACCTATAAGTAGTAATCATTTTAAAAAATAAAAATATTTTTTTTGTAACATAACCTGATCATTAATAAACAATTAGGCATTCAAATAAGACCATTAGTGGTACTTATAGTCCGTGGACATATGATCATCAAAAGAGTAAATTCCCTCAACATGAAAAAGAAGCGTTCTAAGCGGGAAGTTTTCTTAAAACGAGTCGGAGCAAGAATTAGAAAGATCCGCAAAGAAAAAGGATTTTCCCAGGAGTCACTTGCATTTTCTTCAGGACTTGATCGCTCATATATCGGAGGTGTTGAAAGAGGCGAAAGAAATATAGCAATCATGAATCTAAAGAAGCTTGCAGAGGCTTTGGGATTATGTGTTTCTGAATTACTTACAGGTCTATGAGATAGTATATTTGGAAAAAGAATCATACTTATTTATCAATTCGATAAAAAGATGTAAAAAGTAATGAAACATAGAGAGATGGAATCAAATATTCTTTATTCAAAATATTTTCGTTGTCCTTCTTCATTTAGTAATTAATTTAAGAATAGCAAATAAAACACTATCAGGGTATTCTGATATGCAAAACCAAAAACGCAATTATGGTAGAGAATTTGAAGAGGAAGTTAGAAGTTTTATTGAAAACAAATTCGATTTTAAGGATGTAAAAGGCGGGCCTAGTTTTCATATCGCTTCTCCTGGTAAGTCAAATCAAACAGATGTATGTGGAAGATGGCATGATCTTTTATTTGTTTTTCAGTGTAAAGCCGCAGGTAGAAAAACTAAAAAAAGCTTAAGAGACAAAATTTTAGAAACAAGAGAAAGATCCAGAATTATCCTAAATAATTATAAGAAAATAAATGAATATGCAAATTGTTCATTTGTTGTTTTTATATTCATAACAAAAAAGATTGAATTACCAGATAACGACATTGATCTACTTGAAAACGAAAAACCAAAGATATGGTATGCAGATGAACATACACTTGAATATTACGCCGATTTACATGATAAAATTGGGAAATATGCTATATATAATTTTCTTGCTGATTTTGGTATTAGACCTCATGTATCTGACCAAATACGTATCCCAGCGCTACAAACAAAATTGGGTAAATACAAAGTTTATAGTTTTTATGCGAAACCGAAAGACCTATTGCCATTCTCTTATGTTGCGAGACGAAGATCAACAAAAGAAAATTTTTATCAGAGAATGCTTGAAAAATCACGAATAAATAAAATAAAGTCCTTTTTGGACAATGATGGAATTTTCCCAACAAATATAATTATATCTATTAAAGGTGGAAAGGATAACGCAGAATTTATAGAAAAAGTTGACGCTTGTTCAATACCAGGAATTAATTTTGGTACACTTATAATTAAAAACAGCTATAGTGCTTGTTGGATTGTTGATGGGCAACACAGACTCTATTCCTATGCTAAATCAAAATCGAATTACATGATTCCCTGCATAGCTTTTAATAATATTAGTGTCGAAGAAGAAAGAGGATTTTTCTTAGAAATAAATAGAGAACAAAGGCCTATACAGCCGGATTTGATTTGGGATTTAGAAGGATTAGCGAATCCTGACACTTCTCGTGGGATTATTTCAAACATTGTTCGTACACTTAACAACAAGGAACCTTTCATTGACAAAATATATATTCCAGTAAAAGGAACTAGATCTGGAAAACTTATTAACATGGCAGCTTTTTGTAATGGCATTTGGAACTCAAGAATAACAAGGGAGTTTATTCCAAACCGCATAGGAGGCAAAAATCCTTTGCATATCAATGTAACGAGAACAATGGTTAATAGAAATGCCGGTGTTTTAGAAAGATATTTTTCTTCTATATATGACAAATTCGGCCTGGATCATAGAAAGTTTATATTTGGAAATGCTGGTATTCCAATTATGTTATATCTTCTAGAACCCATTATTGCCAGAATAGGTCGTATACCAGCTTATGCTGATTTTAAAAAATATATATTATCAATCAAAAAGTTCTTTGAACAAAATTATCCAAGTTTAAGAGATATAGAAAAACTTCGGGAAGAATCAAACAGTGAAGGACGTCGAAAAAGTATTGCCCGCGAAATAGGAACGTTTATAAAAACCGACATTTGTGATAAATATTTTTGGCCAACAATGGAAGAATCTGAGCTTGAACAAAAAATAATAAAAATGGAAAGAAGAATTGGTAAACTAATTCTAAATCAGCTTTCTCAAATTACTACAAACTGGGAAAAACAACGGGTTGATCAGGCAATATATAGAATAACCAGTAGAAAAATGGATAAAGATGGAACAGATTTCGACGAAAATTTAGATTTAGGAGACGAACGCCAAATTATTACAAGAAGCGATAATTGGAATGATGCATTTGAAAAAATATTTTTAAATACCGAAGGTTTTAACAATCTAAAAGAAGTTGAATTAGGTTTTGAATATTTGTCTAAAATACGTAATCCAAAAGTCCACGGAAAATCTGTTCGCTTTACAAAAGAAGATTTTGATCTTTGTGATATTTATTTACAGAAGTTTAACAGAGTAGTACCAGAAATCGTCTCGGAAATAGATAATACCTACACATAAAAAACTTAGGTTATTTCTTATATAAAATTATCATACTAAAAACTTTCTTCGATCAAAGAAGATATGGGTATATTCAATCCTTTAGCGATTTTTTCGAGGTTTTTTAGACCGATGTTTTTTTCGCCTCTTTCTATTTGGCCGATATAGGCCCTGTGAAGGCCGGCCAATTCGGCGAGTTTTTCCTGTGTTAAGCCCTGCTTCTCACGGATTATCGTGATATTCAGACCGATGCGTTTGATTATATCTTCTTCGTACATAAATCTCATTATTGATCACAAAACAATATAAATCTACGAGACTATAAGTAGCATTTTTGAATATTCCAAATTGGAATATTTGGTATTGGATTAGCCCCATTAGATAAGGAGGAAAAATTCTCCTATCTCACGGGGTAAAGGGATTATCCGGGAATGATTAGTATTGATCTAGAAGCCTAAAGGTAGCAATTTTTTAAAATAGTTACAGATAATCTCTTTTGTGTGCAGAAGTTTGCAATTGTTGTATAATTTGACCTACTGGGATATTAGCAAACACATGAAAATATGCATTTTGAATGGGACATGAAAAAAGAGATTTTATGAAAGGGTCGGAAAGATGAAAGTTTTGAGAAATGCCGCTGTTCTGTTTTTATTGGTAGCGTGTTTGATTACGATACCGGGCTGCAGCAAAAAGGCAGACGAAACACAGCCTATAAGCGAAGTAAAGGCCGAAGCGGCGAAGATGGATGCCGCCCAGCTACGAGCGAAGGCGATTGAGTACAAAGATGCTATCGTTGCCAAAAAAGGCGAACTCGATAAGCTCGCTGCAAAGCTCAAGGAAATTCCGGTAGCTGAAATTATGGGCGCCGAAGCCAAGGGACTAAAGGCCGATATAGAGAGTCTGGAAAAGTCTGTATCCTCGCTCCAGGCACGTTTTGACGTTTACTACGGCAAGCTGGAAGAAGTAAAAGGCGATTTGTCCGGCCTGCAGATTTAATCAAGTCCCTGATTGTCGTAACTGTCTTAGTTTCGATTAGACGTTATCCCTCGTTTAGCGAAGGGCCTAAGGACGATTCTTGGGGTTTGGGTTAATCTCCCATAACACACAATATCGACTGAAACGGCACAAAATCACACATCAGGGCACAGCAGTGTTTTTTCAATCATTTAGTGCTATTCAGCATGCCAACGACGTGAATTCTGTAAAACATGAACCGGAACCACATTAAAGGAGAAAAAAATGAAACACCGACGTAGAATTGCAATGTCTGTTTCGATTGCCGTTGTGGCATTAGTTGTCTTCGCCGCAGCGTATTACAACACATCTATAGTGCAAGCCGACCAGGCCCAGGCCGAAGCGAACGATCTGCTGCTACTGAATGCGACCGGACATATCACGATGCTGCGGGTGCACGAATTGGGAACCGGTTATGGCCCGGGCGACGATTTTATCGATGGAGAGGTGGTGATTCGCCTCGACAGTCATGTTGACAGAGCATTCGGATTAAAGCTGCGCAGTTAAGACGACCGTCTGGCGGCGCGTCAGGGAATGCTCGATCTGCTGCGGGATGGATTCAATCACGACTGGATTGTCTCGGTTGACTATTGGATCGAGTCCGGCAAGAATAACGGCGAAATCGTTCGTGTGTGGTTAACCAAACCCGTCGAGCCGGAAATGTAAGATGGTTAATTCATAACCGTCTTTAGCTTATTAAGACTTAAAAAGAGACATCAGGGCGACTCTGATGTTCTTAGTCAGGTTTCGGTGCGCTCGAAACAACGGCACGTCTTCGTTCCGCCGGTGCGGGGCAAGCTACGCCGGAGACGGGGAAAAAGAAGTTTTGAGTTATGAGTTTTAAGTTTTGAGTTTTTTGCGGGATACACAATCCTGCCCTCGAGCGAAGGGATAAATCACAAACCACTAATCACGAAAGACGACGGAAGAAAGACGATTACAACAGCGAATGGCGAGTAATGGACATTTTTCTGCCAAAATCGCGGTTTTTCGTTGTGTTAAGGGGGAAATTCCATAAAATAGTTTTTAGTGTTGAATTTCGAGCCTTCGAATTCGCTCAGGATAAGGTTTTTAGTTATAAATGGGGGGCAAATTAGTTAATGGGTGAATCAGTAAAAGAGTAAATCAGGAAAAACATTCACTCATCCACGCTTATACGCATCTACTCTTATACTCATATTATGCAAAACGAACCCAATTCGCCGGCCTTTGGCCGGAAGCATGAAATTCTAAACTCGAAATCCTAAACTAATGGATTCTGAGGAAAATATTAAAAACGAAGCCAATTTGACGACAGAACACAGGATACAGGAGTCAGAAGACAGAAAAAAATGCAAAACGAACCCAATTTGCCAGCAAATAGCTGGAAATTCGAAGCACTAAGCACGAAATCCGAAAATTGCGGATTTGGAGGAAAAAATTGAAAACGAACCCAATTTCGGAAAACTTTATATTAAATGTGCCTGAGATACGATATATGATACAAGATTTGTTATCCGGAACCGATCCCGGGTGTACTGAAAAAGAGTAAATCGAAAGATGCGAAATTGTGAGGAATTTTGAAAAAGCACAACGAATTGTCGTCAAAATCGGGACGAATATCCTGACCAAAGGAGCCGGCATAGACGCCGGTTACGTTCGCAGAATCGCCGGCCAGATAAATTCTCTGCTGGAAGCCGGCAGGCAGGTCGTTATTATCTCCTCCGGCGCTATCGGCATGGGGACCGGGCATATGGAACTTGCCGACAGACCGAAAGATTTGAAGATGCGGCAGGCATGTGCTGCAATCGGTCAGCCGCTATTAATGGCCGAGTATCGAAAATCTTTCCTGAAATACGGTGTCACCGTAGCGCAGGTCCTGCTGACCGCCGAGGTGCTCAGTAACAGAAAGACATACCTGAACCTTCGCAACTCCATCGAGACGCTGCTCAAGCTTCCCGTCGTTCCGATTCTAAACGAAAACGACAGTGTCAGCACCGCCGAGATCGGCTCGGCCTTCGGCGATAACGACAAGCTCAGCGCACTGGTCGCCAGTAAAATTGATGCCGACCTGCTGGTTCTACTCAGTGACATCGACGCCTTCTATGACAAGAACCCGAAAAAATCCGCCGACGCAAAACCCATCCGAACCGTCTTCGAGATTACCGAGAGCATGATTCGCAGCGCCGGCGGCAGGGGCAGCCTTCATGCGACCGGCGGAATGAAGACCAAGCTCGAAGCGGCGAAAATCGCCTCCAACGCCGGCTGCAGAATTGTCCTGGCCGACGGCAAAATCAAAAACGTCATCGGCAGAATTATCAAAGGCGAAGAAATCGGCACCATCTTTATGCCGAAACGCAAGCTCTCGAATCGCTCACGATGGATATTAAACAGCACCACCGCAGGGACAATCGTCATCGACGAAGGCGCGATGCAGGCGGTCAGAAAACGCAAGAGCCTGCTGCCCAGCGGCGTAGTTTCCATCAAGGGGACATTCCAGGCAGGTGATGTGGTGATGCTGAACGAAAACGCCAAAGCCGTCGCCAGTATCGGCAGCGCCCAGCTAAAATCCCTTGCCGGAAAACACAGCTCCGAAATACGCACCACCCTCGGCCCCGGCCACCGCGACGTCGTCGCTATCCCCGAAGATATCGTCTTTATCGATTATTGACATATACGCCTGATACAGGTACGATACACATAAACAGGCAAGGATTTCAATTGCACTGACATCGAGAGATTTCAATAATGATAAGGTTCATGTGTATCTATTGCGGCCAGAGTATTCTGGCTGACGAGGGCACCTCCGGCAAAAAGGGAAAATGTCCGAAATGCTCTCACGAGCTGATAATCCCACTGACGTTAGAAGGTCGTCCCGGAATCGGAGGCACTAAGACCGCTGCCCCCGAGGATAATGCTGCCGGTGTCCCTCAAAGCCGGGATTCGTCACCCGATAAAACCAATCCTCTAATACTGGGTTTTGAAAGTGACAAACCGCCGGCCTTCGACGTCGTGACTTTATACGGCGAAAAATCCGGCTGGTACATCCCCACCTATGACCAGCAGTCTTTATTCCTGATCGCATTTACACTGCTTCTGATTATATTATCAAATCAACATATAAAACATGGGCTTTTTCTATTATTAAACAGACAGAATAAAAACGACATATTTACTCCATTGATTCACCAGTTCACGTTTATTATGGTTTTTTTACTTTTTATCCTGTTTGCAATTATTCTTCCGGGATTTCTTCTGAGCTTTTATCATGTATTCACGAAAAGGGAAAAAACAAGAATTGAAAAACACCTGATGATGCTTTTTGCCGTTATCACAAATGCGATAATCGGCATCGTCGCCGGTATTTATATAGTCAGGCAATGCCCGATTTGGCTGTTAATTTTCCCGGTATTGAATATCATCAACTGCATTTTTATTCTTATAATGATCGATGCCAGGATTCTTAACGAAACCTGTATCATCGAGCGAAAAACAACACCCGCTCGAGTTGTTCTCGGTTTAATCACCACGATTGCTATTTTCGCATTGTGCAACTATGTCTTAAAACTATATTGGGCGGTGACTTTTTCCGTCTGTATTATTTACGCTACTAACTTTGAAAAGGCTTTACAAAATATATTGATGAGCGGGCCAGATCCTTCGCTTCGCTCAACATGACAACAGGATTAATTCAGCAGATTAAGCAATTTTGAAAGTGTGTGTCGAATTTAGTTGACAAGAGATTATCGTATTTTAATAATATGCGAACGGTTGGATTCGGCCGAAGTGGCGGAACCGGCAGACGCGCGGGATTCAAAATCCCGTCCTGGCAACAGGGTGAGGGTTCGACTCCCTCCTTCGGCAATGTAAGAACAGAATACAGAAAACAGAATACAGAAATTATGCTGACAAATGTAACGATAGCTGATCTTTGGCGGCCTCGCGAAAAGACGCCGGCCGGTTTGTATGACATTTCACTGATTCTCTGCGGTTCTTTACTTATCGGCCTGAGCGCTCAAATCGCCATCGGCTGGCCCGTGCCTTTTACGATGCAGACTTTTGCCGTGCTGATGATTGGGGCGTTATTCGGCGCCCGGCGAGGCGGCCTGACTGTTTTTGTGTATCTTATCGAAGGTGCCGCCGGACTGCCGGTATTCTCGCTCGGCAGAGGAGGGCCGGCGGTTCTGTTCGGGCCGACAGGCGGGTATCTCTTCGGTTTTATTGCCGCCGCATACGTAACTGGATTACTGGCTCAAAAAGGTTGGGACAGGAAAATCACCACCACAATTATTGCAATGATTATCGGGGATTTGTTGCTTCTTTCATCCGGCCTTTTGTGGCTCTCTCTGATAATCGGAGTAAGAAACGCACTGGCAACCGGTGTTTATCCCTTTATCATCGGTGATATGATTAAAATCGGATTAGCCGCCGCTTTGCTGCCGACCGGCTGGAAGCTACTCGCTCGCTTCGGTCCGGCTAACGGAAACAAAAAGTCAGAAGAATATTAAATTTCGTTTTTGTTTCATTAAAAAACGAACAAAACTTAAAAAATAGCGGTAAATTATCAAAGCCCCCTTACCGAATGCAGGCAGATTGAGATGTTTACGGAAACCTGAGCAATAGCATGAGCTTATATATACTCGAGCAAAAATCATCCAACCAGGTAATAGCGAGATTGAACTAATCGAAAAAGAGGAGCAAGTGAATGAAAAACTACATTATATATATCAACTTAGCGGTGTTATCATGTTTTTGGGCAGCGATACCAGTCAGAGCAGCATCGATACCTATTGAAAACGCCTCGTTCGAGTCACCGGCGGTCGATCCGAATGCCTTTCCGGCACTGCCTGTCGTGGACGGCTGGACAGAGATAGATTTGGACACTCTTTCCAGTTCCAATACAGGCGTTTTTCCAAATACGGATTCAAACAGCCCGGACCACATAACAAATGCCGACGGCAACCAGCTGGCTTTTCTCGGATCGGAAACGGGAAATGCCCTGGAACAGGACCTGACCGCCATTTATAAGGCCAGCAATGAATATCGCCTGACGGTGGCCGCAGGAATATCCAGTTTATTTCCGCCTTCGGACGAAGAACCAATCGATACTATCGAACTGGCTCTTTATTACCATGACGTGAACGATCCCAACAGACATATAGATATTGCCTGTGAGACTGTGGCAGTAAGAGGATTATCGTCCACGTATCTACAGTACTTCTCAGTATTTCTTCCGACAGTAAAATACGATGATCCATGGGCGGGAGCGGCTATTGGAATAACGATTCGCGCGACCGGCCGGGCCGGTGGATTCTGGGACCTGGACAATGTTCGTTTAGAGGAATTTTTGTCAGCGTCACTGTTTATTGAAAACGCTTCGTTTGAGTTCCCGGCGGTGGATCCCAATGCCTTTCCGGCAATACCCATCGTGGACGGATGGACGGAGACAGATTTGGATACTCTGTCCAGTGCCAATACCGGCGTTTTCCCAAATACAGCCCCAGACAGTCCGGATCATATAACAAACGCACATGGAAACCAACTGGCATTCCTGGGTTCGCAACTCGGTAATGCATTCCAGCAGGACCTGACTGCTATATACCGAGCGGGATGCGATTATCGGCTGACTGCAGGAGTATGTATTTCCGATTTGTTTACACCATCTATGACGGAACCTGTCGATACGATTGAGCTGGTTTTTTACTACCGGGACATAAACGAACCTAACAAGCCTCTGGATATTGTTTCCCAGATAGTTCAGGCAAAGGGACAATCATCAACGCAATTGCAGGATTTTTCTGTCCATCTACCCACAGTTAATCCAAATGATGCATGGGTGGATGAATCCGTCGGCATAGCAATACGAGCAACAGGTATGCCGGGGGGATTCTGGGACCTGGACAATGTTCGTCTGGAGGAATTCTATCCTGTGTCACTACCGGTTGCAAACGCCTCATTCGAATTACCCGTGGTGGACCCGGAAGGCTATCCGGCCTCGCCCATAATCGATATGTGGACGGAGCTGGACATCGATACCTTCGCCAGTGCCAACACCGGCGTATTCATTAACACACCGGCAGGCAGCGAAGACCACATGAACAATGCTCACGGCAGTCAATTAGTCTTTCTGGGCTCACAACAGGGTAATGGACTGGAACAGGACCTGAGCGTTCCATACAATGTCGGCTCGACCTATCGCCTAACCGTCGGTGTGGGGACATCCATGAGATTTCCTCCGTCCATGATAGAGCCTGTTGACACGCTTCAATTGGCCTTCTATTATCTCGACGGGAACGAGCCTGTAGACATCGTAGAGGAAATCATTCCGGCGACGGGCTTATCTTCCAGGAACCTCAGGGATTTCTCGGTTTATCTGCCGCCGGTACAGGCGGACGATCCGTGGGTGAATAAAACAATTGGTATTGCGATGCGCTCAGCCGGTGAGGCCGGGGGATATTGGGACCTGGACAATGTCCGCGTCGGTCAATCGTCACCACCTCAGGATTTATTAATGACAAAAAAGGAGTAAATATGCCGCGAGTGCGCAACGAGCATGGTCGGCTACAATCAGACTCGCATCTATCGGATGAGATACATCCGTTGAGACGTGCAAGAACCCACGAAAATATCCGAGCAGACGGTTTTACTCTTATCGAACTTCTGGTTGTAATAGCAATCATATCGCTGCTTATGGGGATATTACTGCCGGCGCTTTCTCAAGTCAGGCTACAGGCCCGCCGTGCAGCCTGTGCCGGAAATCTCCGCCAGATTGGGATAGCAATTCATCTGTACGCCGAGACTTTCAACGACACAATCCCCTTCGGACCCGAAGGCCGTCCGATTACAGGGTCGAATTTTTACACCGTAACCGGTAACGTGACCAGTCTTTTATCCCTGGAAGACGGTGCGCCGGTGGGCCTTGGACTATTGTTAAAGAGTTTCCTCTCACACCAGTCCAAGGTGCTCTTTTGCCCGGGAGCCGACCAGCCTTCGGAAGCCGAAGAGCAACTGGCCCGGGTCGGAACGGCACAGGCACAATGCGATTATTATTATCGACACGCATCGGTGGCATTGCTCAGCGGGACGCCGGATAAATTCCACATCAAATTAAGTGACCTTGGCCGGAACAGCAAGGGACGTACCATTGCCGCATTGGTATCAGACGTACAATTCATGGCTCATCAATCCTTAGCGGCCTTTCAGGTTAAGACCCGAACAAGCCATAGAAAAACGACCAGCAATATCCTGTTTGCCGAGGGACATGTAAATACGGTCCGAAATAAAGACGACATGCTGACAGTGGATATCGGGACTACTCCTTATGATGCGCTCGAAAAAATTCTCGCTATGTTCGAAGTGGTAGATGACTACCGTTGAAAAAAGTAGAAAATATTATAGTTGTTTCTTGACTGCCTGGGTATGGATTAACTCGAAGATGGCTTTAATAAATTCACCATCCAATCCCATCTTCTGTGCCCTTTCGATGTGATCCTTCAAAAGGCTTTCCCATCGGCCGAGCTGCAGTACCTGGATATTATGTTCGTGTTTGATTTTGCCGATTTCCTCGACCCATTTCATTCTCTCGGCAATGTCCTGGATGATTTTGGCATCCACATGACTGATGGCCGCACGCAAACGCGCAATACGAGCCTTGAGCAGTTTGTCCCTCGGTGTCGCTTCCGGAGTTCTGAGCCTTTCTACAATCTGAATCAGCTCTTTGGGAGTAATCTGCTGTTTGGAATCGCTAAGCGCCCTATCGGGCTCGATATGCGTTTCAATCATCAGGCCCTTAATGCCAAGATCCAAAGCCATCTGGGAAAGAGGCTCGATAAGATTTCTGTCACCGGAGATATGGCTCGGGTCACAAATCAACGGCAGGTTCGGCAATAATCTTTCCATTTCGATGGGAATCTCCCAGTGCGGCTGATTGCGGTACTGCGTCCGGTCATACGAAGAAAAGCCTCTGTGTATAGCGGCGATTTTTTTAATGCCGGCATTATACAGTCTCTCGATAGCTCCCAACCAGAGACCAAGCTCTGCATTGACAGGATTTTTAACAAGTACGGGGACATCGACGCCCTTGAGCGCTTCGGCGATTTCCTGCACGATAAACGGATTTACGGTCGTCCTCGCACCGATCCAGAGAATGTCAACGCCGTTTTTCAGGCAAAGCTCGACGTGCCTTGAATTCGCCACTTCGGTCGTAGTAAGCAGTGACGTCTCGGCCTTGACAGCTTTGAGCCATTCCAGGCCGATGCCGCCGACGCCCTCGAAGCTGTTCGGGCGTGTGCGGGGCTTCCAGATGCCGGCACGAAAAACCTTCACACGGTCAATTCCCGCCAGGGCTCTGGCGGTCGAGAGCATCTGCTGCTCGGATTCGGCGCTGCACGGCCCGGCAATAATCCATGGTATTATATCGAAGCTCAACCATTTCGAGATATCCCGCAGATTTTTATTCAATTCTTTTAACTTGTCGGTCATTGTTTTACATGCCTTTTTACGTTCGTTGTCGGCCGAATATCCCAGAAAACGCTCGGCTTAAAACCTGTTCTATAACAGATTCACGTCTTTAGTTCAACCCCGTACCCGAGCGGGACACAACAAACTTGCTTATTGTTCTATTCCTGTTGGAGCTAACCAGCCCTCAGCGCCTGGAATACTACAAAACGATATGAGGCCTTAAATTCCTGTAAACACCGGACCAGGAATTCGGTGCAGGTCATATACACAAGCAGTCAGTTCTTTTTTCGGTAAACCATACCTTGAAAACTGGCAATAGTGTCATGATTCTCATTTGTGACATCGATAGAATAAATCGCCAATTTTGGTTGTAGCGACACTTCTTTAGCTTCGGCGAATAAGGTTCCCTCAAACGCAGCTATTACATACCAGATGCTGGCGTTTATTGCAACAGCAGTTGTTCCATGGGAGTTTGACGCAGCAGCAAATACAAAATCGGCAAGCGCGAAAATTGCTCCACCATGTACGGTTCCTACTGCGTTTAAGTGATAGTCTTTAACCTCCATCTTAGCTTTGGCGCTCCCCTCCGAACAATCAAGCAATTCGATCCCGTTATGCCCGGCAAACCGATCATTGCTGAGAAAATTGCGCATATGTTCCATTTAAGCACCTCCAGGTTTCATATTGTCTGTCATCGACTTTGTATAAATATACTTTTTCAAATGTTATCTTTAATGTTCAAGTACATCAATTAAATTATCGCACAAAGAGGTTTTTAAAAAAATCGACAGCGACTGGACAAAACAACGAATTCGCATAAAATAAAGAACTAAAAGCTCTCACATAACAAATATACAATGATAGGTTGAGATCGCAACAGTGAAATAACAAATAGGTTTTACATAAACGATGCAAAAAAGAATTATAGATTTCCACACACATGCATTTCCCGATGCCTTGGCCCCACGTGCGATGAAAACGCTCTTGGAAGAAGCACCCGATGTAAAGGCTTATCTGGATGGAACAACAAGGAATCTGCTTGAATCAATGCAAAAGTGCGGTATCGAAAAAAGCCTGGTCAGTTGCATAGCTACCAGGCCGGGACAATTCGAATCCATCTTCCACTGGTGCGTGAAAAGCCGTTCGGAAAAACTGGATTTTTTACCATCTGTCCACCCTGATGACAGTCATTGCCTGGAACAATTAGACCGCATCAAAGCCGAAGGTTTCAAAGGTATCAAACTGCATCCGTTTTATCAGAACTTCTATGCCGATGAAGACCGTCTGCTGGCAATCTATGAGAAGCTGAGCCGCTTAGACATGTTCGTTCTTATGCACACAGGTTTCGATATAGCGTTTCCAAGGATTCGCAGAGCCGATCCACAGATGATACTTCGCATTCATGAGATGTTTCCCGGTCTAAAGTTCATTACAACACACTTCGGAGCGTGGCAGCAATGGGATGAAGTCAGAGATATAATGATAGGTCGTGACATTTATATCGAGATTTCATTCGCACTGGATTACCTTTCAATAGAGCAAGCCCGTGAGATGATGATGAATCATCCAACGGATTATCTGCTCTTTGGCACTGATTCTCCCTGGACAGACCAGGCACAAACTCTGCATTTACTGGAAAAGCTTTCGTTACCTAAAAACAAACTCGATCATGCTCTCTATATTAACGCCGCCAAGCTTCTCGATATTGCCTAATGTCACTATGCGGCGAAATTTCCGTTCCACCACGAAATATTAATTATGCATTTCAATAATATTCGCATTGTGAATACGCCGATAGAAGAGCCGAAAATACGTAAAAATTGAAAATTTCGTCCTTTGTCCCTGGAAATCGGTTCGATTTTTTTATTTTTTTTCTTTTTATTGACCGATAAAATAGTTTATATTCAGATATTTGGCGAAGGTAAAGTATGGCTCTGTTTACAACTTAGCACTTCTTTATTTAAAAGTGAGGAAAGGAAGGTTCGGCTATGTTTGGCCTCGAAGACAAATACATATCACTCGTATATCTTTTATGCATCGGAAGTTCGGCATTGTGTATTATCTACGGTTCAATAATGTGGAACCGCGGAGAAAGTCAAACTCGAGAAGAGGACATTCACTGGGCTCAGGAAGAGAAAAAGGTAGAGGAAGAGCTTTAATCGGTTTTCTATCGAGTTCATATACAATTCTTCAAATTAACGACTTTCTACCCAGCAATTATTAAGGATTGAACCTGGTGCTTGCAAAAGCTGTTGGAATTGTAGAGATTCTTATTGTTCTTATCTATTTGTCTATCGTTGTCTGTCCCGGATGGCTTAGATACAACCAGACAAAGACAACAATTGATTATCTGTTGGCAGGCTGTAGGGGACATTCATTTAATGTGGCCATAAGCTATAAAACTGTCTTCATCTCCATCAATGCTATCTTGGGCTTTGGTGGTGTAACGGATCTATAAAAAATGAGCCTACTGTGGCTTATATTTATGTAAATCATGATTGGTATATTCAACAAACAAGTACATATAACTGTCTGCCTTCTGGCGAAAAATCCGCATAGAAGGCTATATTAATAGAGAACTATCTTGTTAATTGGAAGGACATCAAAATGTTGGCGCAGGGAGTTGGACTTACCGAAATCTTAGTTGTTCTTGTTTATTTGTTTTTAGTAGTATTCCTTGGTTGGTTGGGTTACACCCGTACTAAAACTGCAACGGACTACCTCATTGCCGGCCGGAAGATTCATCCTTTCGTAATGGCAATGAGCTACGGAGCAACCTTCATATCCACAAGTGCTATTGTTGGATTCGGCGGTGTTGCGGGCCTATTTGGGATGAGTGTGCTATGGCTGACTTTTCTCAATATCTTCGTAGGGATATTCATTGCCTTTGTTTTTCTGGGGCCGCCGGCACGACGATTAGGACATCGACTCGATGCACACACTTTTCCCGAATTACTCGCTTTGAGATTCGGGAGCAAATTCATTCAGGTTTTCAGTGGTCTGATCATCTTTCTTTTTATTCCCTTGTATGCAGCTGCCGTATTAATTGGTGGCTGCGAATTTATTTCAACGCAGTTTGGAATCGAATACAACGTCGCTCTCTTGATTTTTAGCGTCATTATTGCCGCATATGTCGTCATGGGCGGACTAAAAGGTGTCATGTACAGCGATGCGCTCCAGGGATCAATTATGTTTATAGGAATGCTAATTCTTCTTATATTCACATATGTGAAACTTGGTGGCATTACAACCTCACACAAGGCTTTAGGAGAACTGGCAACTCTGGTGCCAGGCAGTTTAAAGTCCATTGGGCATCGTGGATGGACCAGCATGCCTGCGTTTGGTTTTGGTGACACAAAGTATAATTTATGGTGGATTGTCATCTCGACTATCACTCTCGGCGTTGGAATCGGTGTTTTGGCCCAGCCACAATTAATTGTCCGATTCATGACCGTCAAAGGGAAAAAAGAACTAAACAGAGCAGTATCCATCGGTGGTTTGTTTATTCTCATTATGACAGGAGTGGCATTTACCGTAGGATCTCTTTCAAATACTTATTTCTCCCAATACGGGGAACCTTTCACCGGCAGGATTCTACAGACTATTGACGAGCAAAAAGGACACGCCGTGCTGCAACTTATGAGCAAGGACGACTCCGGCTCGTGGATTGACGTGGTGGATGATCAGGGGGTAGGGAAAAAGGCGCCCGTGTTACTATGCGAGAATGGACTTGATCAATCCGCTCGTGATGCCGGCGTTGTCACAGGACGCAGCATCGCAGTTGTATATGCCAGGGGAAGTTCAGACCAAATCATACCTACTTATATTACCCAGGCTCTACCGAAATGGTTTGGATTACTGTTTCTTCTCACACTGCTTGCGGCGGCCATGAGTACTCTCTCAAGCCAGTTTCATACCCTTGGGACAAGTATCGGCCGCGATGTCTATGAACAAGTAACTGGCAGACACGGTAAAAGTATAGGGATTAACCGTGTGGGGGTTATCATTGGAATAATTATAGCAATGCTTTGGAGCTATTATGCACGTGGGGGTTATATCATCGCACGTGCAACAGCCATATTCTTTGGCTTGTGTGCTTCGGCATTTCTGCCCACCTTCCTCGGAGCTTTGTTCTGGAAGCGAATGACAAAACCTGCCGCCATAGCTTCCATGATTGCAGGTTTCGCAATCACTTCTTTCTGGCTGGTCTTTGTCAAAGCCCAGGAAGCCCAGGCTATCGGCCTGGTCCAACACCTCACTGGCGGCAAGCCCAGCATACTTGCGGACCACCCTAACTGGCCTGTTGTCGATCCTATTGTTATAGCTTTACCAATTTCGATTTTGGTTGCCATAGTGGTAACTATTTTCACTAAAGCACCGTCAAAAAGTCAATTAGAAAAATGTTTCGGATAGTATTGTTTTACAGTTGCGTACATATTAAATACGCATTTAAAAATAATAGAGGAAAAGTTAAAGGAGAATACAAATGTACTATGGGCGACACAAAATATTTTTAATCATGCTGATCGGTGTAGTTTTCATAGTTACCGGATCACCGGTCAAAGCTCAAGATAAGCCTGCTGAGAACTCAGGCAATCTCAGTTCATGGGATCAATGGTGGAGAGATTTCCATAATCCCACGGATTATCTCGAAATGGGATTTGACCATCGATTCAGAACCATCACAGCAAGGAATATTGATACTTTAGACACGGATGCGACACAAAATAAGTGGAATTACCAGCGATATCGTTTTCGATGGTGGGCAAAATGGCTCATGAATGAAGATGTTGATTTCAACGCTCGTCTGGTTTGGGAGTTCAGGACGTGGGATGAGCCAAAAAGAAAACCTCAGCACACGGATTTTGATGAAATCCTGTTTGATAGATTCAATTTCACGATGAGGAATGTGTTTGATATGCCATTGACAGCCGTTATTGGTCGTCAAGATATTATTTTCGGTGTCGGGTGGTTGGTGCTTGATGGAACACCTCTGGATGGTTCGAGAACTATTTTTACCGATGCGGTACGTTTTACCTATGACTGGAAGGAAAAGGACACGAAAATAGACATGATTTATATCGACCAAGCTTCTGCATCCGACAGATGGCTAAAACCCGTCAATGATCGTGATAGGGGTCTGACCGAACAGGATGAATACGGCGCAATTTTGTACCTGACTAATCAGTCGCTTGAGAAAACTAAGTTGGAAGCCTATTTCATGTACAAGAACGACAATCCTATCGACATTCTTCCCGGCGATCGTAACTTCCCCGGCTTGTGGAGCAGGAAAGCGGAGATATATACATTTGGCGGCGCCGTTGCCAAAACGATCGACGACAACTGGAACTATCGTGTTGAAGGTGCTATCCAAACCGGCGATAAGAGCGACGCCACAGCTGACTTGAGTACCGGCACAATGCGCGATTTGGAAGCATACGGCGCTCTGACCAATCTCGAATATCTGTTCCACGACAACCTTGACAGCAGTGCACACATAGGCTATGAGTATTGTTCGGGCGACGATCCGGGCACAAGTGATAACGAACAGTTTGACCCATTGTGGGCAGAGTGGCCGAGATGGAGTGAGTTGTATATCTATACCTATTCCAAGGAGACCATGATAGCTGAATCGACAAATGTGCATCGGTTCAATGTCGGACATAAGTTCAAGGCAAATAAACAGTGGCAAATATGTACGGATTATCACCTGCTCTGGGCCGATCAGAATACGACAACGGGTTCGGCTACTTTTGTGATTTCTGATCATAGCAACTTCCGTGGCCAGTTACTCACTTGCTGGGCCAAATACAAAATGAGCGAAAAGCTATCGGGACATCTGCTTGGGGAATATTTTATTCCAGGCAGTTACTACGACCAGAGTAACAGGGACGCTGCATTTTTCCTGCGTTTTAATCTGGAATACAAATTCTGAAAGGATCAGGTTAATTCATAAAAACTGTCGTAAAAATCCCTATTTTTACTTGATTTGTAACTCCCGATTGTTAAAATACGGGATTCTATGGTAAAAAAATTCTCAACTAAGAAAGTATTGCTCTCGGGAAATGAAGCGATAGCTTATGGAGCATATGAAGCAGGGTTAGGTGTAGCTTGTGCTTATCCCGGCACGCCTTCTACTGAAATACTTGAAACGCTGGCTCAGTTTTCTCAAATTGATGCCCAGTGGTCGGTCAATGAAAAAGTTGCCTTTGAGGTAGCGGTTTCTGCGGCAATTGCAGGTAAACGCAGTCTGTTCGCCTGTAAGCATGTAGGGCTTAACGTGGCCATGGATCCGCTAATGACTTCCTCTTATACCGGAATTTCGGCAGGTTTCGTTATTGTTGTCTGCGATGATCCCGATATGCACTCTTCTCAGAATGAGCAGGATACACGCTGGGTAAGCATCTACTCGAAGCTGCCTATGCTCGAACCATCAAGCCCCGCCGAAGCGAAAGACTATATCAAAGAGGCCTTTAAGATCAGCGAAAAATTTGATACTCCCGTGCTTTTCAGGATGACAACGAGAGTTTCGCACACCAAAGAAAATATGACATTGGGTAAGAGAGAAGTACCTAAACAACCCCCATTTAATAGAAATATTCCAAAGTATGTTATGGTCCCGGGACATGCCCGCGTACGGCATGTTTTTGTCGAAAAAAGGCTCGAAAAGCTCAAGTCACTTGCGGAGCGGACCAGACTCAACAAGATAACATCCGGCAGTAAAAAAATCGGATTCGTCACATCGAGCGTTGCGTATCAATATGTCAAGGAAGTCTATCCCGATGCCTCTTATCTCAAACTCGGAATGACATATCCATTCTGTGATACCAAGATAAAAACGTTCGCGCAATCAGTCAGAAAATTATATGTTATCGAAGAACTCGATCCATTTCTGGAAGAACATATAAAAACACTCGGTATCAAAGTCTATGCAAAAGATCCGTCCTTTAGGACAGGAGAGTTGGATATGACCTGCATACCTGATATTATCAAAGGTAAGAAAAAGCATCAAAAGAAGATGACAACTCGCAAACCGAGACTATGCCCGGGCTGCCCGCACTGGTCCACCTTTGCTGTTCTGAAAAAACTGGATCTGTATGTGGCGGGTGATATCGGATGCTATACTTTAGCGTGTTTGCCTCCGACGTCTTCTTTGCACTCGTGTCTCTGTATGGGAGCCGGAGTGACTTTTAACGAGGGGTGGCGAAAAGGTGCCCCAAAAAAGAAAATCGTCGGTGTTGTAGGAGATTCTACTTTCGTTCATTCGGGTATTACCGGCTTGATCAACGCAGCCTATAACCAGGCGAAAGGAGTAATACTGATACTGGATAATTCAACGACGGCAATGACGGGAGGCCAGCAGCATCCGGCCACAGGATTGACAATTAGAAATACACCGACAAAAAAGCTCATTCTCGAAGATATTTGCCGCAGCTGCGGAGTTGACAATGTCGATGTTGTCGATCCTAAGAATCTGGCGGAATTTACGGCCATCGTGAAAAAACGTGTCAATGAAAATGCCTTATCTGTAATTATTTCAAGGCACCCATGTAAGTTACTTAAAAAATAGAACTTTATTTGAACCATGAATAAAAAAGTTTGTAGCATAACTTTCGGAGGAGTTGGGGGGCAGGGAATTCTGAAAGCTTCCGAAATCTGCGCATTGGCCGCTATGTATGCCGGTTTCCATGTGAAAAAATCCGAGGTCCACGGGATGGCACAACGGGGCGGCTCTGTGGAATCGCATGTTCGTTTTGGAAAAAAAGTATCATCACCGTTAATCTCTGAAGGAGGGGCAGACTTTCTCGTCTGTTTTCATCACGAAGAACACGATCGGCTGAAACACTTTCTTGCACGGGAAGACGGAGATTTAATTGATTATCTTGACAAAGCAACAGAGATGATTAGCGACCCAAGGTGTTTGAATACATGCCTGGTTGGCGTACTATCGAGTAAGTTGCCGATCAAGTTAGATTATTGGATCAAGGCGATTGAAACCGTTTTTAAGAAAAAGGTCGTTGCAATAAATAAAGAAGTATTCCTGAATGGAAGAAAGATGGTGCAATCATGATTTGGAAACAAGATGTAGAATGCGCTGATCCCGCTCAACTCAAGAAACTGCAATCCGAGCGTTTGCAAAAAATCGTCGCATACATCTACCAACGCTGTCCCGTTTACAAGCAGAAACTCGATGTGGCGGGAATTTCACCGGACAAAATTCAATCCATCGAACATATTAAAGAACTGCCGTTTACTACGAAAATTGACATGCGGGACAACTATCCCTACGGTCTGTTTTCGACCGACCAAAATGAAGTATGTGAGATCCATGTTTCAAGTGGGACCACAGGCAATCCGACGCTGGTAGGTTATACTAAAGAGGATGTGAAGCTATGGGCGGATGTCATGGCCAGGACCCTGTGTTGTGCCGGGGCCGAACCTGGAGACACCATTCAAATAGCATACGGCTATGGATTATTTACCGGGGGGCTCGGGTTCCATTATGGTGCGATGGAAATGGGATTGAGAATAATACCTACCTCGGCAGGCCAAACGGCCCGGCAATTAAAAATAATGCAGGAATTCAAACCGCGTATTATTGCATGCACTCCGAGTTATGCTCTTTACATGGCTGAGGAAGCACAGGAAATGGGCATCGACTCGCGCGAAGGTAACTGGAAAATCGGCATCTTCGGGGCCGAGCCCTGGAGCGACTCCATAAGACAGGAAATCGAAGAAATATGGAATATGCTGGCAACGGATGTGTACGGCCTTTCGGAGATCATCGGCCCGGGAGTTGCACAGGAATGTCCCCACAAGAACGGACTTCACATCTTCAGCGACGTTTTTTATCCCGAGATTATCAATCCTGAGACCGGTGAAGAAGTAGCCGAAGGGGAAGACGGAGAGCTTGTTATAACCACATTGACAAAGCAGGCGATACCTTTAATCAGGTATCGGACACGTGACATTGTCAGTATCAATTACGAAAAATGCCGCTGCGGCAGGACCAGCCCGAGAATCAGCAAGATAAAAGGTCGAACAGACGATATGATTGTTGTCAGAGGTATAAACGTCTTCCCGTCACAAATAGAACATGTACTTGTTGGTATCAAAGAAACCCAGCCTTATTACCAGATCATTGTTGACAGACAAGCTCATAAACTCGATCAAGTCGAAGTTCTTGTGGAGGTCGAGGAGAAAATTTTCTCCGATGAAATCAAAGAGCTTAAGGCGCTTCAGGATAAAATCAAAAAGGAAATCGAATCTGTACTATCTATAGGTGTCAAGGTTACACTTGTCGAACCTAAATCGATAGAAAGAAGCATGGGTAAGTCGAAAAGAATTATCGACAAACGAACGATATAGAGGCTCAAAATGAAAATAACACAAATATCAGTCTTCCTTGAAAACCGCAAAGGAAGACTCTTTCAAGTGTGCTCTCTTTTAGGCGACAACGAAATCAACATCAGGGCTTTAACCGTTGCCGAAACCGAGAGCTTTGGAGTATTACGCATAGTTGTTGACAAACCTGACATGGCGGTGAAACTTCTACACGAAAATGGTTTCGTTGCCAATTTCACCGATGTCATAGCCGTTGAAGTCAGTGACGAGCCCGGCGGACTTGCAGAAGTTCTGAAGGTGTTTGCGGACAACGATGTCAACGTCGAATATATGTACGGCTTTGTCGAAAAATTCAGCGACCAGGCCTTGCTGGTCTTTAGATTCGAAGATACAGAACGTGCTGGAAATATCCTTGCTAAAAATAAGATTAAGATTGTCACACAGGCGGAAATCAAAGGGCTCTAAGACCCCGTCACCGGCACCTTTTGTTCAAGAAGTTCTGCGAAGCAGCCTCCCGGCCGGAGCTATTACGTAATTTGTTTGAAAGAGTAAAAAAGATGGAAGTGTCATTTTGGAATAAAGAGATTGAAACCCTGGATCGGACTCGGCTTCGCCAAATACAAACAGAGAGACTTAAAAAAACAATCTCATGGGCCCTCAAAACACCATTGTATAGCAAGCGTCTGAACCAGGCCGGGATTCATTCCGAAAATGACATAAAAGACATTGAAGACCTCGAACGGATTGAATTTACAACAAAAGATGATTTGCGTAAAAGCTTTCCTCGTGGGCTTTTGGCCGTTGATATGAAAGAAATTGTCAGGATTCATTCCTCAAGTGGCACAACGGGTATCCCTACTGTTATATATTTTACAGGCGACGACATTGACAATTGGACCGAACTTTTAGCCCGAAGTATCGTGGCTACAGGCGCAACGAATGAGGATGTTTTTCAAAATATGATGACCTACGGTTTGTTTACAGGCGGTTTAGGTTTGCATTACGGAGCCGAACGGGTGGCGATGACGGTCATTCCAATCGGCGGCGGGAACACCAAGCGACAGATCCAGGTCATGAAGGACTTTCAGACAACAACACTGCATATCACGCCAAGCTACATGCTCCATATTCACTCCAAGCTGGAGGAAGAAGGTGTCAACTTAAGCGATTTGTCTCTTAGAAAGGTTTTTTTAGGAGCCGAACCCCACTCGGAGAACACACGGCTAAAGATTGAAAAGCTTCTGAATCTTCATGCGTACAATTCATATGGATTGAGCGAACTGAACGGCCCTGGTGTGGCCTTTGAATGTGTTTACAGAAAAGACATGCATGTCTGGGAAGATGGATATATAGTCGAGATAATAGATCCGGTAACAGGTGAATCCAAGAAAGAAGGCGAACAGGGTGAAGTCGTACTTACAAACCTGATCCGCCGTGGAACCCCGATTTTAAGATATAGAACCCGCGACTTAGCATTCCTTCACCCCGAAGGATGTGAATGCGGCAGGACGCACCGAAGATTATCACGCATACTTGGTCGAACCGATGATATGCTGATTATAAACGGCGTGAACGTGTTCCCGTCACAAATCGAAGAAAAGATAATGAAAATACCTGAGGTCGCCACGAATTATCAGATATATGTCGATAAAAAAGGGCAACTGGACAGGCTGACCGTCAGAGTAGAAATTTATCCTAAACTCTTTCTTGGCGACGTATCTAATCTGGAAGCCCTAAGAGCAAAAATAAAAGATGAAATAAAATCATCGATCGTTATAAATCCAGTAGTTGAATTACATGAACCCGGCTCGTTGCCTGTTTCCGAGGGTAAAGCAAAGCGGGTTCTGGATGAAAGACCAAAAGAATGAGGAATCAACAATGTCTAAACAGTTGAATATCTTCGTAGAAAATAAACCTGGCAGAATAGATGCGATAGCCCAAAATTTACGTAAAAGCAATATCGACATCAGAGCCTTTGCAATCCAGGACAGAGGAGACTATGGTCTGCTTAAGCTTATAGTTGATAAACCCCAACAGGCCTATCTTGCCCTTGCCGACCTCGGTTGCGCGTGTGCACTAAAAGATATTTTGGCAATCTCAATTCCCGATGAGCCCGGTAATTTTCACAAACTCACCTGTGCACTGGCCCAAAATAATATTAACGTGGCTGATGCGTATGGATTTGTCCTGCAACCTCATAAAACCGGGATATGCTGCATAGAATTGGAACGAAAGCAATTAGCGAATGCGGAAAAAATTGTCATTGGTGCGGGTTTTAGCGTCTTGAGCGATGAAGAACTCTATAACATGTAGCAAATATATTAGCAATATATTTGTCAAATACGGATTTTTTATGAAGCATTTAAGCTTATGTCGTAATTATGCGGTTATTTGATGGTAAGATACCGGACTATATTAAAGGGATACTGCGAAACAAGTCTTTCAGAGAATCTGCTAATTAATCTAAATAGATTCGGAAATAAAATGCTAAATGTTTTTAGTGCTGCGCGTAATAAAACAAAAAATTTGACAATAAGACAGCAGGAACCGCTCGCGAACAGTCCCTGCTTGAATAACACAAAATGTATCGTTGCAGATTGATAAAAAAGTATTAAAGGAGGTTATCTTATGAAAAAGTGTAATATAGTTATGCTGGTTGTTACCTGCGTGCTCTTGTCGGTGGGATTGATAAGCTGTAACCGGTCAGATGATAGAGAAGAAGCCATTGAGTTGTCTTATAGTATCTTTTTCCCTCCCACCCACATCCAATGTAAGACAGCCCAGCAATGGGCCGAGGAGATCGAGAAACGCACCAACGGTAAGGTCAAGATCGTCATATATCCGGCAGGTACACTGACCGAGGCACCTCAGTGTTATAACGGCGTGGTGAACGGCCTTTCTGATATCGGCATGAGCTGCTTCGCCTATACACGTGGACGTTTTAATCTCCTGGAAGGACTCGACCTGCCTCTGGGCTATCCCAGTGGTCTCATAGCTACACGTGTAGCTACTGAAATGGTCAGCAAATATAAACCGGAGGAAGTCTCGGACGTGCATGTTTTATATATTCATGCACACGGCCCCGGGATTCTCGCTTCCCGAGAACCAGTACATGAACTCAAGGATCTTGCAGGCATGAAAATACGAGCAACCGGTTTATCTTCGAAAATCGTACAAAATCTCGGCGGAACACCCGTTGCGATGAGTCAACCTGAAACCTATGAGGCACTGCAAAAAGGCGTTGTTGAAGCAACCTTTTGTCCGATAGAGACATTAAAAGGCTGGAAGCAGGGTGAGGTTATCAATTACGTCACCGATTCATCGGTTATCGGTTATACTACCGCTATGTTCGTTGTGATGAATAAGAGTGCCTGGGATGGTCTTAGTCCGGAATTGCAGCAAATTTTCACTCAGGTGAGTAACGAGTGGGTCGACAAACATGGCTTGGCCTGGGATAAGGCGGACGAGGAAGGTATGGCTTTCATCAAAGAGCTTCAACGCGAGGTAATCGAACTGTCGGAAGAGGAAAAACAGCAGTGGAAAAACGCCGTACAGCCTATCCTTGATGATTATACAACCAAAACGGACAAGAAGGACCTACCCGGTGAGGAGTTTCTCGCTGATATCAAAAACCTGATTGAGAAACTATCAACGAAAACAGAAAAGTAGATGAAAAAATCGACTGATGTCAATAGCACAATAGAAACCATCTTTAATGTATATACACGGATGCTCCGCCTCATCGTACATATCCTTGTTGTGCTGGCCGGTCTGGGTATATTGACCATGATGGCCGTAACTTGTATAGATGTATTTTTACGCCTGCCTTGGATCAACCGTTCACTTTTAGGAGCCTATGATATCGTCAAAATTACCGGCGCCCTGACCCTGGCCGCCACACTTCCTTACACTACTGCAGTCAAAGGGCATGTGGCTATCGAGTACTTTTTTCACAAACTTAACCGTCGCAGCCGCATCGTTGTCGATACAATAATCAGACTTGTGGGAATGGCACTGTTCGTTTTCCTTAGTTGGCGAAGCTTTATTTACGGTATGAATCTTTACCGGCTCGGCCAGGTAAGCCAAACTCTCCAGATCCCCGTATTCTGGATTCCTTATGTGATCGGTTTTTGTTGCAGTATAGTCGTCCTTGTGATCGGTTATAACCTCGCTCATCCGGGTCGGGAGATGATCAAACCATGACACCAGTACAAATCGGCATCATCGGTTTTATCCTGCTGCTTGTACTTTTGGCCGCCAGCATGCCGGTAGCCTTTGCTATGGCAATAGTTGGTTTTTTGGGGTTCGCCGTTATTCGCTCTCCCGAGGCGGCTATGAGTATGATTACCATCGACCTGTACGATACATTTTCATCCTACTCTTTAACTGTAATTCCGCTTTTTGTCTTCATGGGCCAGATATCTTTTCACGCCGGAATTAGCAGACGACTATTTAGCACTGCCTATAACTGGCTGGGCAGGCTGCCTGGAGGCCTGGCCATGTCAACCGTAGGAGCCTGCACTGCGTTTGGTGCCATTTGCGGCTCTGGCCCTGCCACGGCAGCAACAATGGCCTCGGTAGCCCTTCCGGAAATGAAACGTTATAACTATGACATGAAACTCGCTTGTGGGGCAGTTGCTGCCGGGGGGAGCCTGGGCATGCTGATTCCCCCGAGTGTGGTTTTCATCGTTTATGCCATCATGACCGAACAATCGGTGGGCAGGTTGTTTATCGGAGGTATTATCCCTGGTTTGCTTATAGCCTTTCTTTTCTGTATCACAATATACCTTAGCTGCAAATTTCAACCCCATCTGGGACCATCCGGCCAGCGGGTTAGCTGGAAAACCAGGTTTTTATCCCTGGCCGGCGTTTGGGAAACGCTCATATTGTTCTTCATTGTAATCGGAGGTATGTTTGGCGGCTTCTTTACGCCCACCGAAGCCGCAGCAATAGGTGCAGCCGGTAGTCTGATTATTGTTGCTGTAAAACGCAAGTTGACTCTGAAGATATTAACCCAATCTCTAAAGGAAACCGCCCGGACATCCTGCATGGTCATGATCATTGTCACCGGCGCTGTTATCTTTGGGCACTTCCTGGCAGTAACGCGTATTCCTTTCGAGTTGGCCTCGTCGCTTGCAAATCTGCCCCTTCCAGGCTGGATCATTATGGGATTGATTATCCTGTTCTATCTTTTGGCTGGATGCTTTCTTGATGCCCTGGCACTTGTCCTGCTGACAATACCTATATTCTTCCCGGTCGTTACGCAACTTGGTTTCGATCCGATATGGTTCGGTGTTATCATTGTAGTAGTTACACAGATGGGTGTAATATCCCCACCTGTCGGTGTGTGTGTTTACGTGGTCAGCGGCATCGCACGGGACGTTCCTTTGCAGACAATATTTCGAGGGGCCCTGCCGTTTCTTGCAGCCCTTGTTATTGCCGCGATCATCCTGATCGCATTCCCCCAGCTATGCCTAATACTTCCAAACCTGGTAAAATAATAAATAGTGCAGGAGAGAACCATTAGGAGGCAATGAAGATGACAAACTCTTTTAAGCCAAAGGTAACAACTTTTCAGCGCATTTTGTTTTGTACCGATTTTTCCGAAAACGCGGATTTAGCGTTTAATTTTGCTGTCGATGCGGCGATCCGCCGCCCTGACAGTCAACTTTATCTCCTCCATGTAATTCCCGAGGTAGAAGCTCAGTTCTGGAAATCGTATATCTATGAGGTCGAGGATGTCGATGAAAAAGCAAAGCATGATATTGAAGAACGAATAGATCAGGAATATCGTTCAAGGCTGCCTGAGGACTTGGAACTTAAGGTCGAGTTCCGGGTCGGAAAAGACTACCAGGAAATCCTTGATTTTACACGTGAAAACCAGATTGACCTGATCGTCATGGGGCGGCAGGGTCATAGTACCCTAAAAAAAGCTTTTTATGGAAATGTCACCGAGAAGGTAGTCCGCAAAGCCGACTGTGCGGTCCTTATAGTGCCGCTTAGTTACCAAAAGAATCAAAACAGCTCTTGAGAAAAGGCTATGCAGAAATATACCATCTCAAAAATACAACTTCCTCTTTATTTTATCATATTTGATTTGTAATCGTTTTTGATCAACTCTTAACAACTATCTCGAAGCGATACTACGCTGTCTGTCGGCAGAGATTATACCAATTCTGATTAATAAGTGCGCTGGGCATATTTAGTAAAGCAAACTGATTTGACTATTTCCTTATCAAGGACAGCTTTTTGCCACGCATCAACCGCAGCAAGGCGAAGTGCATCATAATCG
>Ga0272441_10003675_pt1 | contig 28900 bp, 27 predicted proteins | sample SSMProp6N_FD_193582 | JGI IMG/M metagenome (GOLD analysis project Ga0272441, IMG submission 193582) | Marine sediment archaeal communities from Little Sippewissett salt marsh, Falmouth, MA, United States - SSM-Prop-6N | ecosystem: Environmental > Aquatic > Marine > Wetlands > Sediment ... | reverse complement strand
CCCTTGGACTGGTCGCCATTAGGCTCTATCTTGATCTGATTAATATAACCACCAAAGACGTTAAGGACCCTAATAGTGTCCCTTACTATTATCTCCTCATCGCCTGCAACCTGTGTAACGAACTTGAACTGGATGAAACCATTTTCAAGAAGATCGTAGAACTCATCCTCGTCCATTCCCACGCCATCTTGCTTCTCATCCCCAAATTGTGTATCAGGTACAGGTATCCTTACACCTACAGACTGACACAATTTGCCGACCACCTTGACGACATCTCCAAGAATGTACATCATATCCTTTGCATCCATCTCCTTCTCGGCATCGACCACCTCCATTGACGAAGGTGTAACTCTCATGCAAAGCTTGATGTAGTTCCTGAGGGGCATTTCAACATCCATCTCAACAAAGGAGGAAAATGCCTCCTTGTCCTCTATGGTCTCACGCTCCTCTTCTGATATTTCATAATCTAAAACATTGACGCCCTCTTTCTTGAGATCTTCAACAAGGCGCTCAAGGGAATTCTTCACTGCACCAGGTTGATTTGCCTGGGCCTCGACGAACATTGTTGCTTTCACCATAGTCAAAACAAAGCACATTGATTTATATTATTTACCATAAACCAAAGACAATCTCCCCACATTTAGGGCACTTGCCATCCGCTATCTTATCGTCGTTGATATAGAAGCCGCTCCTTTTCACCAATAATGTACCGCAATTGGGACAATACGTATCCTCTTTCATGCCTTGCACGTTACCAAGATAGATGTGCTTCATTCCCGCGTCCTTAGCGATGGAATATGCCTTGTTAAGCTGTGCCAGAGGCGTGGGTGGAGTGTCCTTCATCTTGAAATGGGGGAAAAATCTAGAGAAGTGGACAGGTATATCAGTTGATATGGCCGCAAGCTCATCTATCATCGTGCGTATCGTTGATTCTTCGTCATTGTATCCGGGTATTAAAAGATTGGTGACCTCTACATGGACTCCTGAATCGAAGATGGTCTTAACATTGTTTGCAATGTCAATATAGGGCGAGTGGCACAGCTTTCGATAAAATCTGTCGTCCCCCTTGATATCCACATTGGCAGCGTCTATATGCTTAATGAGCTCCTCGAGGGGATCCTCGTTGATGTATCCATTTGTAACAAGGATATTGTAGCCGCTATTGAGCTTGGAGACGTCCAGCACGAACTCTATCCATGTGATTGGTTCGGAATATGTAAATGCTATCCCAATGCAATCCAGCCTTTCTGAGTCTTTGACTATCTCCTCCGGAGAGCGCTGGATGTAGTTTGGATTACCTTGGGATATCTCATGATTCTGGCAAAAGTCGCATGCAAGATTGCACCCAAAGGTCCCTATAGAATAAACAGTGCTTCCAGGTTTAAAATGGAAAAGGGGTTTTTTCTCGATAGGGTCCGGATTCATCGCGGTAAGTGCGCCGTATGAGGCATTATAGAGCTTGCCCTCCTCATTGTACCTTACCCTGCAGAAACCCTTGCCGCCAGGAGCAAGGACACAGGCATGGGGGCATAGCTCGCATCGCACCTTCCCATCTTCCAGCGGTCTCCAGAATGACGCTTCTTTCATATAATATAATAATATAATAAAGAAATATAAAAAAATAGGTATTAGAGAAGAGACCTAAGCTTTATAAGCAGCTTGATATTCGTCTTGGCGATGGCCTTAAGGATCTCCACCTCTGAGATCTTCTCGAGATTTACCTTTGAGAGTGCCTCTGCCGCATCGTTGAGCTCGTCGTCTGACATCTTCACAAATATCTCCTGCGCCTTGTAAAGCACGTCCAACCTCTTTCCGAAGTCATCTCTCCAAAGCCCCTCATACCTCGAAAGGGTTTCCTCATCGGTCTTGCCATCCTTGATGGCCTCTGAAGCGACAATCCCTGCATACTTGCCTGAGCTAATGGCGGTCGATATCCCTCCGCCGGTTATGGGATTGACTATCCTCCCAGCATCGCCCACTATAAGTATATTATCGCCATATGTTTTTTTGAGGGGACGGGATACGGGCACGCCGCCCGCATTTAGCTCTACGAATCTTGCACCCTCCATCCTGGGGTTCTCCAAGAACTTGTCCAAGTAGTACTTGGCATTGTGTTCGGAATGGACAGGTATTATGCCTATGCCTACATTTGCGCTGTCGCTGCTCTTTGGGAATACCCAAACATATCCCCCTGGCGCCACGTCCTTCCCGAAATACATCTCAAGTCCCTTGATGTCCTTCATGTTGGTCATCTCGTACTGGACGCAGGATTCCATGTACTTCAGAGGCACGAACGTCTTTATGCCAAAGAAAGGACCGACCCTGGATGCAACGCCGTCAGCTGCAATGATGATCTTTGCATCTATGGTGACATCCTCGCCAAAGTGCCTGGCATGGGCCCTTACCATACCATTGCCCAATCTCTCGCCAGAGACGAATCTGGTCTTTAAGTATATCTCTGCACCCGCCCTGGCCGCATGTCCCGCCAGGTCCTTGTCAAAGGCCTTCCTGTCAAGAACGTAACCATATGCGACAGTAGAGACATTTGAGTCATCAAGATCTATGGACTTTCCATTTGGCGAAATTAACTTTACGCCAGATACCTGCCATCGAAGCCATCTTGGGTCGGGTTCCATCTCCAATTTGTCGAATACTCTCTTCGAAACGCCCTCGGCACATTGTATGGGGGTTCCGATCTCGGCCTTTTTATCGATAGCTATTACCTTGGCACCGCCATTTGCAGCGAATCTGGCAGCGGTGGACCCCCCTGGTCCAAGACCGACCACCAGCACGTCACACTCATGATGTCTACTCATACAATGCCCCCATTGGACAGGCCTTCACACATATGCCACAGTTGTTGCAGCTTTCCTCTGTTATTTTGACCTCAAGTTCTGTTACCTCAATGCTCTGCGTGGGACATACTGCCGCACAGGTCTGACAAAGCATGCAAAGTTCCATATCAACTTTCATGATCTCACCAGAATAAAAAAAGGTATTAGAAGACGTCGCCTTCCAATATCGATGAAGGATCGAACAGGCCATCGGACATAAGTTCCTCTAGGTCCAGGTCCTCCACAACTATAGAGATCTTAAGATAATTGTTCACTTCCTCCAACTCATAATCGAACGAGAACTCTTCCCCCATCATGCTCTTTAGTCCGATCATGGCAAGATTGATCTTCTTGGAGGCGGAAGCTGCATCCTCATCGTTTGCCATCTCCATGACCATGACCATCTCGCCTAGCTCGGGATTGATGCCGCTGGCGATCGCACCGATCTTGGAGAACTCAGGCATCTCCCCCAGGATGTCATCATACTCCCCTACCTGCTCTGAATCCATTATGGAAGCGTACATCACGATCTGTGACGTTGGCATCAGGTCCATTATGTTTTTGAATGAGGATGTCCCCTCAAGGGAATCTACATCGCCCTTATTGACCTCTATGCATATCTCTATGCCTTCCTTGGAGCCTAAGAGGCACTTGTCCTCAAGCCAGAGGTAACCCATATTGTCCTCGACCATATTGAATTCCTGGCCGTCGATATCTATCGTGGATGAAACGTTCATTTCATCATCCAAAAACGATTGCATCTCTTCGTTGTCGATAGGGTCCACAATCATTACTAGCCCCTCTGGATCCTCCTCATAACCAAACAATGTCAATGTCTCTATATTGTCAAGAAGCCTTTCCATCTCTGGGTCGATGTCCTCTCCAAGACTCTCTATCAGACCGCTGGGCAATTCATCCGACCCGTAGGACAGGGCCTCGCCATCTATCCTAACATAGAAGTCCGCATCGTAGGGCACGTATTCATCCCCCGAATCAGCATAAAAATAATAATATCCCAAGGTAGCACCAATGATGAGAAAAACCAATATGGCTCCTATATACTTACTAGGCATCATGGATCGCTTTGATTCTTTAGAGTATTTGATCAGGTAACCGCAATTTGGGCACAAGTTCACCTCGTCGGAAATTGTTTGCCCACAACTAGGACACTTCACTGTATCACCCGCTCTATTCTATTATAATTCTTTTATATAATTTATTGTATCAGTGATCAGTATTTCAAATCCATGTATAACGTCTATATAAGATTACTATTTCATGAATATACATTATATTGTATATTTATTATTATTTTCATTAAGAATTATGCATCTTAATTTAATTTTTTAACTATTTTTCCCATTTTTTCACCGAAAGATATATAAATACATTCATTAGCTAAAAATAAATTATAGTGTATGAATGTCTATTTTATTAAAATAAATATAGACAAATATGTATTTAATATGCATAATAGTATACAAATGAATTAAGGATTTGAAAAAATGATTGAGATTAGCTTCATAGACACGGTATGGGTGCTTATTGCAAGTATTCTGGTCTTCTCGATGCAACTTGGTTTCGCTGCCATAGAGGCCGGTTTCACTAGGGCAAAGAGCACTCTGAGCATATTTATGAAGAACATGACCGACATGATATTGGGGAGTATACTGTTCATGGTAATTGGTTTCTCCCTGGCCTTCTCAGGCAGCGGTGCGTTCATAGGTGACCTTGGCCATTTTCTTATCAGGGACGTTGGCCTTGAGGCCTGGGAAGGTCTTGCGATCCCTGGCATACTGTTCTTCTTCTTTCAGATGATGTTCGCTGCAACGGCGGCCACCATAGTGAGCGGCGCAGTGGCTGAGAGGATAAAGTATGTTGCTTATTTCGCCATATCGGCAATAATGGTCATTATAACATATCCTGTTATAGTCCATTGGGTATGGGGCGGCGGATGGTTGGCTGAGATGGGCTTTGTCGACTTCGCTGGCTCAACAGTAGTGCATAGCGTAGGTGCATGGGCAGCATTGGCAGCCGTTATAATACTCGGACCGAGGATTGGAAAGTTCACAAAGGAAGGGATACCAAAAGCCATACCGGGGCACAACATCGCTCTGGCAGGCATTGGTCTTTTCATACTATGGTTCGGCTGGTTTGGTTTCAACCCCGGAAGCGAGCTAGCTGCAAACAGTACCATAGCTATGATAGCTACTACCACCAACCTGGCTGCTGCGGCCGGGGGTCTTGGTGCCATAATCGTCACTTGGATAAAACTAAAGAAACCAGACGTTGGCATGACCATGAACGGAATATTGGCCGGCCTCGTGGCCATAACGGCGCCCTGCGCATCCGTGAGCCCAGGTTGGTCCCTAGTGATAGGTTTCATAGCCGGCGTGCTAGTAGTATTGTCTGTGGACATGTTTGAAACCAAGTTCAAGATCGACGATCCCGTGGGGGCGATCTCTGTGCATGGAATGTGTGGCGTGTGGGGAACTCTGGCAGTAGGTTTGTTTGCGGCGGAAGGTGGATTGTTCACATCCGGTTCGATTGACCTTTTAGTAACGCAATTGACCGGTGTGGCCGCCACATTCGCGTTCGTATTCCCACTGATGCTAGTAGTATGCAAGCTTATCGACATAGTGATCGGAATGAGGGTATCAGAATCCATAGAGATCACGGGTCTCGATACGACCGAGTTCGGTGGAGATGCCTATCCTGACTTCGTAAGGGAGTGAATAAAATGAAAAAGATAGAGGCGATCATAAGGCCCGAAAAGCTTGAGGATGTAAAAAGGGCCCTTGAGGACATTGGCTGTGTAGGAATGACGGTGTCCGAGGTCAAGGGAAGAGGCACGCAAGGTGGCATAGAGAGACAGTGGAGAGGAAGGACCTACAAGGTCGACCTTCTCCCCAAGATCAAGATAGTGCTCGTCGTCAAAGAGCGGCATGAAAAAAAGGTGGTAGACACTATAACGGATGCTGCCAAGACCGGAGACATTGGAGATGGGAAGATATTCATCTCTCCTGTTGAGAAGGTGATCAGGGTGAGAACGGGAGACATTGACTACGATGCAATCTAACACAACGTAACTTGCCATCGGCCATTATCCCCTATTAAGGGGATTTTATTCTTTTTCCATATATACATTATATTTTAAAATTTATCAACATTCATATATATTTTATTAATAAAATTATTCAAATGTATAAAAAGTCAGCATTTTAACCGAAAATCTTATAAACGGCCCACTACCTTCTCAGTGTTAATAATCTAGGAATGCCTTAAGAAAGGGAGATAGGAGAAAATGTTGGAAATTAGCTATATCGATACTCTTTGGGTTCTCATGGCCAGCGGCATGGTATTTATGATGCATTTGGGATTCGCCACTATTGAGGCCGGATTCACAAGGGCCAAGAACACAGTAAGCATATTAATGAAAAACATAAGCACTGTTTTTGTAGGCAGCTTTGTTTTCTGCCTAATAGGTTTCAGCCTGGCGTTCTCAGGTGATGGAGCCTTGATAGGAAATCTGGAACATATAGTTATGAGGGGGTTGGGAACAGGCGCTTGGGGCGGGCTGACGATCTCCGGCATAGTGTTCTTCTTCTTCCAGATGATGTTCGCAGCAACGGCGGCCACCATCGTTAGCGGCGCTGTGGCGGAAAGGATCAAATTTGGGCCATATCTGATCATTACGTGCGTTCTACTGGCCGTCATATATCCCATGGTGGCCCACTGGATATGGGGTGGCGGATGGTTGGCAGACCGAGGCTTTATCGACTTTGCAGGATCAACAGTTGTTCACAGCGTCGGAGGATGGGCAGCGTTGGCATCAGCACTTGTATTGGGTCCCCGAATAGGCAAATTCACTATCAAGGGCATACCCAAGGCCATACCTGGCCACAACATGGGATTGGCCACAATAGGCCTATTCGTGCTATGGTTCGGCTGGTTTGGATTCAACGGCGGCAGCGAACTTGCGCTAAACGACAACGTAGGTCCCATAATAGTCAACACGTTCCTTGCATCCATTGTTGCAGGCATTGCAACGATGCTCGTGACATGGATAAAGCTTGGAAAACCAGATACAGGGATGACGATGAACGGGATACTGGCCGGCCTCGTGGCCATAACTGCGCCATGTTCTGTGGTGACGCCATACTGGGCTCTTGTCATTGGGGCAATCGCAGGTGTGATAGTTGTCTATGCAGTGGACTTCTTTGAGTCCAGGCTGAAGGTGGACGATCCCGTGGGGGCCATATCAGTACATGGGATGAACGGGCTTTGGGGCACGCTTTCAGTGGGATTGTTCGCATCAGGAAGCGGACTGATAACATCTGGCAGCATAGACCAGTTGCTCATTCAGGTGACTGGCGCGGGGGCCACTTTCCTATTGGTCTTCCCAATGATGTTCATATTGGCCAAGATGGTAGACAGGGCGATCGGAATTAGGGTATCAGAGTTCTGCGAGATATCAGGTCTCGACACCACAGAGTTCGGTGGGGCCGCATACCCAGACTTTGCGAGGGGATAGTGAAATGAAAAAGATAGAAGCCATCATCAGGCCTGAAAAGCTCGAAGATGTGAAAAGGGCCCTTGAGGACATTGGCTGTGTAGGAATGACAGTGTCCGAGGTCAAGGGGAGAGGCGCCCAAGGCGGCATAGAGAGGCAGTGGAGAGGAAGGACCTACAAGGTCGATCTCCTCCCCAAGATAAAGATCGATCTGGTAGTAAAGGAGAGAGAGGCCAAAAAGGTGGTCGATACCATAGTCGAATCTGCAAAGACAGGCGATATAGGTGATGGGAAGATATTCATCTCTCCTGTTGAGAAGGTGATCAAGGTCAGGACGGGAGAAGTAGATTACGAAGCCATATAATAGTCGCACAACATGCCATGCTCCGGGCATCCCCCGGGGCTTTTTTTAATATCACTCTTCTGGCAGGTCTAGATCTATAGTTCCATTCCTGGTGATTATCCCAAGGTGGTCCTCCGCACTGGCATAGACATTGAAACCATACTCATGAGTTATCAACTTAATGAGATCCGACTTGTACATGTTCTTTTGGGATTCAAAGAACTCCAAGTCCAAGAAACCGCCCTTCTCTAGATAGACTGGTATGTAGAATGTATTGGTGGAGGTGATATCCCCAAAGAAATGGGTCCCGTAAGACAGCTCCGGAGAGGTGCCGCATGATGATATCTCAACTATAACAGAAGAGTTGGATATCTCACCATAGTTTACAGGGATCCCCAATTCTGGGGTCGAGGTGCCCCATCTGCCCGGACCTATCAATATGTAGCTTTCGTTGTTGAGTATCTCATTGAGCTTGCCGATCTCCCTTGCAATAAGAAAGGAATTGGAAGGATTGAAATTCTCTGCAGGCACATATATAATATTCTTTATTCCCTTTACTATCCCGTTGCCAAGCACGTGGTCGCTTTTTAGTATGAGATTCTCCTTGTCAAGGTCTGGAAGCGGCACCTTTTTGTTCTCCGGGCGATTCACTATCGGCCTTGCCTGGAGCAGGTAGAGATAACCTTGGAACTTCTCATCTAGATCCACAGCGAACTCTATGTCGATGGGGACCCCAAAATGCGCCTCTATATTGGTGAGAAGCTCGCACATTATCGACACAAAGGGAAAGTACCTGTCTGACTTCAACAGCCTATCAAAGGTAGGGAACACGGTCTCGTCATCGGAGATGACCTTCGAAGTGGGAACGAGATACTGATTGTCCTTGAGCGTTGAACATGGCAGATAAAACGTCGGGGATGTCTTCTTAACGTCGTCCATTGCCTCAGAGACGAACTCACCGGTGGACATGTTCAGAACATCGACATACTTTTGGGAGTACCTTATGATCTCATTGAGGACAGACCCCTCTGGCCTAAGCCTTGGATTGGAAAGCGAGAATACCCTTGCATAGTTCCTTCCAACGGCCCGGGTGCCCAGGCCAAGCACGAGCCTTCCAACGCCATCCTCCATCCTTATCCTCTCATTCCATGGATAATAGTTCCTTGAGAACGCAACGCCGGCCATGAGCGGATAATACAGGTCGTTCCTTTGTTTCCTGCCGATAACGTTTTCTATCACAATGGCCATCTTCTCCCTTTGCCATGATATCTTGTGCCTCTTCCTGTACTCCTTAGCATTTATGTTGAATGTTGATGCATATACCTTCTTCACGGTCTCCTCAAGATTCTTGATCCTATGCTCAAGCGTGCCGGTATTGGTGATAAAATATGACTCGTAGATGCCTGCGAAAGAATATTGAAGGCTGTCCTCTAGAATGGATGATGATCTCACTATGAGGGGGCCATCCTCCTTTTCCAGTACTTCATAAAGGACGTTTGAGAGCTCTTCTGGGATCTCTGCCTCCATGAACTTATGGTACATCTCCTTTACAGTGAGGATCTCCCTGCATTTGTCATTGACAATATCCTTAAGATAATTGTGATCTATGAACCTGTCAAAGTACTCAGAGGATAAGACATAGGACCTTGGGAATCGTATGTACTTGAAGTAATCTCCTTTTATGTGTCCCTCCTGCAATGCCTCCATTGAATATATGATGCCCCTGGCCTTGCCGCCCACATCTCCATTGCCATATATCACTATCCCCTCTGGCAATCGGCTTCGGTCCACCTTGTAATTGCAGTACTTAGGAACAGCGTTCATATAAATACCTGCAAACAGAGATTTATTAAGTATTCCCTGCAGGATTATGGCATTAATATCATGAGCGCCATTTTCTTTCCGGAAAGGTGGAAAACGTTCATCTCCATGGTGCAAGTAACCTCTTGGCCCTGACGATCTCTCAGTACGATCTCTCTTTTTTCCTGGGTGCAGGGGTCGTTGAGGGCAGAAGACAATACCTCCGGCCCATTATCTCCCAAAATGCCAATGACATCAGACCCGATAAGATCTTTGCAGTCCAGTCCCAAAAGCTCCTCGGCGTTCCTGTTGCAGAAGTAAATTGATGACTGGCCTCCCACTCCTATCCCAAAATATATTATGGCCTCTCTCTTCTCGCCAAAAAGATTTCTGTACTTGCTCTGTATATACTCGAGCTCGTTTTTAGATTCAAGGATCTTTAAAAATTCAGATATCCTGTCCGTCAGCTCGATAATGAGATTTCTCTCCTCCAAAAGGAAGGGCCCTTCATCGATCTCTGGCCTTTGGGCGAGATAGAATACCTCCAATAAACCCACGCTCTTCCCCTCCAGGAAGATCTCTTCTGACTGTCTCCATTCGCCCTCCTTGAATCTGGAGGATGTTGCCACTACGTCCCCGACCGTTATCCTACAGGTGCATATCTCAGGGTACTGCCATCCAGTTGGGATCACCCTGGCTATCCTTTTCAGGGTATCTTCCAAATCCCCATGCGATTGGGTTATTATCTTAGATGTCCTGTATAGGGTATTGAGTTCCTTGATCCTTTCTTCAAGTTTCTTGGATAGATGATTTTCATCCATTTTAAGCCCCTCGTAGGTTTTCGGGATAATTTAATTGGATGGAAGAAGATTTAAGCCTTGTCGTCCATTACGGAGTCTATATTCTTCTTGTTTCTCTTGTATTTGAGATTGCAGAACTTCTCCACTACCTTTGTTGATTCCAACGGTTCCGAATCGATATATCCATTCTCCTCCGCGCTGTTGAGGAAGAACTCCCCGGCATTTGTCCTAACCATAAGGGTGGTGTAACCCTCCTCGCTTCCTATGGAACCGGCCGATATGTCGGCATCCACAGCGCTGAAGTCCAGACAGTATCTGCATCCCTGCCTCTTGAGGTCCTTCTTTATAGGCAGCTCTACCCTCTCCCCATCGTACTTGTCGATGATGAGGTCCTTTTTTATGTCTATTCGCTTGATATCTCCGGGTTCGATGCCGTTCTCCCTTAGATAATCTATGGCATCGTGATAATCGAATATCTCAGTGCAGAAGACGCCGATAATGAGCTCTATGCTATCCTTTAATCTATTGAGCACGGGATTGTCGCTGTCCAACATCTTCCTTATCGCCTGACAGACGCATGGCGTTCCAATAATCGCAATTCGGCTGCATCGCTCCTTCTCTATGATGTCGGTCAGTGCAGTGAGAGAGGGCGTGTACCAGAGATATTTGCTCCCCGCATAGCATAGCAATTTCTTGGGATCCGTCACTGCTATTGAATAGGTCATCATAGTAGTGTGGTCCTGGCCCACCATTATGACGGCGTCCACTAGGTCCCGCTCCAACGCATTGTAGAGAATGCCTGTCACCGCCCCTCCACTCTGTTTCTTCGATATCTCGATGTTCGCTTTTGCAGAGACGATCTTATGGTATTCGCCAAGGCCGTATTTCTCAAGGAAAGTGTCTAGCCTAGGACAGCATGAATAGCATCCGCCGCAGGGCACGTCGTCCTTTTCACACTTGCAGTAGTTATGTGTGTCTGGGTGTCCGTCCACGAAGTACAAGGTCTTCATAGGACAAACCACCGTGCATATGCTGCAACCCGAGCATATTCCCTTCTGCCATACGTTCTCTTTCAACTGTCTATAGTTCTCCATATGCTCACTACTCGTTGGTATACAGATTGCTAAAAGGCCTTGAGCTTGTTGGGACTATCTTTGTAAAGCGCATGCCTTTAGTGTCAACCTTTCGATTGAAATATAGATTATAATCATCAACCAGGTCGTTTATGACCTTCATGTCCTCCTCGTCCACGTCATCGGCCTTGGCTGCCACGCCGAGGTCCGAGTCATCTACCTCTCCTGCCACGTATATGACGCCGCCGTGGATCCCAGTTCCGATGTATGACCCCACTGGCTCATCCCTGCCGATGCCCAATACAAGTATCACTCCCCCTGCCATGTACTCGCCAAGAAATGATTGGGCGCTCCCGCCTATCACTATGGTAGGATAGTCCTCCTCGAACTGTTTCATGTGAATGCCTACCCTGTAGCCTACGCTGCCTCTGACGAATATCTTTCCGCCCCTCATGCTATGGCCAAGGCAATCCCCGGCATCTCCGTGGATCACTATCATGCCATCGCTCATCGTGTTGCCTACGGCGTGGTCGGCATTGCCGTTCAAGAAGATCACGGGCCCGTCCATGAATGCCCCGAGGTCCCCTCCGGCGGTGCCGGTGATCTTTATCTCCACATTTTTGTCTATGCCGTCCCCTATGAAACGCTGCCCGAGCACATTGGATATGAGGATGTTGCGCTTTCCGTCCTTGACAGCACCTCTGACCTTCTTATTGAGCTGCCTGTAGTCTAGCCCAGTTGCATCGATGAGTATGCTTTCGCTTCCCTTTGCGTTCATCTCAAGCACCCACCGTCTTAACATCCAATATGTCCAAGATGTTGGAATCTAAGAGATACCCCCTAAGGCGGTCCCTGTTCCCTTTAAGGCTCTCTATGCTGTTGATTCCAGCGGCACCCATGAGCTCCTTCAGTTCATGCGTCCAGGCCTCGATAAGATTTTGGACCTGTCTTGCCCCCACCTCGGGATCGAGCCTGTCTACGAGCTCCTGCTTCTGGGAGGATATGCCCCATGGGCAAAGCCCGGTGTAACACTTCCCGCAGACCCTGCATCCAAGCGCGATGAGAGCTGCCGTGCCTATGTACACCGCATCGGCACCGAGGGCTATTGCCTTGGTAACATCGGCACTGTTCCTCAGACCTCCGCTCGCTATGACGGACACTTCGTTCCTTATGCCGTGTTCCCTGAGCTTTTGGTCGATGCTGGCAATGGCCGCCTCTATCGGTATCCCCACATGGTCCCTCAAGACCTTTGGAGCGGCGCCTGTGCCGCCTCTGAAACCGTCCACAACTACACCGTCGGCATCCGCCCTGGCAATGCCCGCGGCTATGGCCGCAGAGTTGTGTACGGCCGCTATCTTTACAAAGACGGGCTTTTTCCAGTCTGTTGCCTCCTTGAGGCTCCTTACCAGCTGGGCCAGGTCCTCGATGCTGTAAATGTCATGGTGAGGCGCGGGGCTGATGGCATCAGTGCCCTTTGGTATCATCCTGGTCTCGGATATGTACTTGTTCACCTTCTCTCCGGGGAGGTGCCCTCCTATCCCAGGTTTTGCCCCCTGCCCTACCTTGATCTCTATGGCGGAACCACGATTGATATAATCGGGATTGACACCGAATCTGCCGGATGCCACTTGGACTATTATGTTATCTGTATAATCGTGCAATTTCTGATTTAGGCCCCCTTCACCCGTGCCCATGAAGGTGCCAACGTTCTTGGCCGCCTTGGCAAAGCTCAGCTGCGTGTTGAGGCTAACGGCACCATAGCTCATATGAGCTATCATGATGGGGGTCTCCAGCTTAAGATTGGGGGACAGCTCTGTCTTGAGCTCTACATCATCTCCCTTGCCCGTGAACTCAAGTTTCTTTGGCTTCTTGCCCAAATATACCCTTGTCTCCATAGGCTCCCTTAGCGGATCTATGCTAGGGTTGGTTATCTGGCACGCATCCAGAACCAATCTGTCAAATATTGGTGGATAGTTCCTGATATTGCCCATGCCCCCGAGTATCACCTTGCCGGTCCTGGCCTGATTGTATATGTCCTGCCTTACCTCATTGTTCCATATGGGATGGTCACGGTATGGCGTTGATACCTTCTTTATCTGGATCGCGTTTGCTGGGCAGTATGCTACGCACCTGTGGCACACAACACAGTTGTTGGGATATGTAAGTATCTTGTCACCGCTCTTCCTGAACACATCATAGGAGCAGTTCTCTATGCATCTGCCGCAGAGCCTGCATCTTGCAGGGTCCACCGACACGTCATATTTAGGCGGTGTGTAATGGGAACTCATACTACCACATCCAAGGTCTCCACCAAAGGCTCTCCAGCGGTTGGGTATATCAGTTCGCTCAGATCAGGCTCCATCGCCCTTATGGCGGCCTCCTCGCTAGAGACGTAGACCGTTTTGTCCTTCCTAGCAAGTACCAAAGGCCTAAGCTTGATCCTGTCGGTCAATGCTATGAAACCCTCGCTCCTGGCAACTATGACAGCAAAGGGGCCGTTGAGCTCTGCCGAGGAATATGCCATCCTGAGGGCTGTGTGATGCAGCCTCTCTTTCTGCGGCAATCTGTCAATGTCCTTCCAGAACTTGGGCGCCAGCGCTTTCCCTGCCAGGACAGGGTTGAGCCCATGTTTTCTGACAAGAAGATCGAAGAGGTACGTGACAACCTCGGTGTCTGTGAGCATGCTGCACTTGTAGTCAAAGCTCTCCACGTATCTCTTGTTGGTCCCGTAAGATGTGATCTCCCCATTGTGGACGACGCTCCAATCTAGCAGCCCAAATGGATGAGCGCCCCCCCACCAACCCGGGGTGTTCGTTGGGTACCTGTTATGGCCTATCCACATGTAGGCGTCATAGTTCTCTATGCGATAGAAGTCGGCTACCTCCTCGGGCCATCCGGCGGCCTTGAAGATCCCCATGTTCTTGCCGCATGAAAAGACCAGTGACCCCTCCCTCTTGGAGTTGATCCTCATTGCCATCTTAACCACGGCATCCTTCTCATCGTAGTTATGGCCAAGAAGTTTCCTGGTATCTGGTTTGAAGAAGTACCTGTATGGGATCTGTTCCCTCTCAAAGGTCCTTATATCATTGGTGGGTATCTCCTCCGAGTAGACGATGTAACCCCATCTCTCTATTTCCTTCTCTACGTTCGTCTTTGCCTCCTTCATGTTGTCAAGGAAAACATGAATGGCGTAATAGTCCTCGTAGTCAGGATATATACCATATGCTGCGAATCCGGCCCCTTGGCCATTTCCTCTTTCGTTCATTATCGAAAGTCCTCTCTTTATGGCCCTGCCGTCGATTCTCTTTCCATCTTTGTTCAGTAGCCCAATAATACCGCACATATCATTACCTAGTTACAAGGTTTATAATAAAAAAATATAGGTATACTTAGCAAATAAACCTTTTATTCATCGAAATATTTGTAGCAATTTATAAATTTTATTGTAAAAAAATAGGAAAAAAGACGAAAAATTAGACATTCAGAAATTTTTCGAGCTCCCAGTTGCACACCTGTAGACTATACTCAGCACATTCGGTCTTCTTTGACCTCATGAACTCGGTGTACGCCATGTCGCCCAATGCCTTTCTCATTTCCTCGCTGGACTCAAGTTCGGTCAAAGCCTCGCTCAAGGATACGGGGAGACTGTCTATCTTCTTGTCTTGGCACTTCTTCTGATCGAAGTGGTAAATGTTTTCCTGAAGCTCCTCTCCAGGGTCGATCTTGTTCCTTATACCATCTATGCCTGCAGATAGCATCGCTGCAAAGGCAAGATAAGGGTTGCACGATGAGTCAGGGGACCTGAGCTCCACCCTTCTGGTCTTGTCTGTCGCAGAAGGTATTCTAACAAGCGATGACCTGTTCATCTTCCCCCACGAGATGTACACAGGGGCCTCATATCCAGGTACCAATCTCTTGTAAGAGTTTATCGTAGGATTCGTTATGGCGGTCAATGCCTTGGCATGGTGCAAAAGTCCGCCAATGTAGTAGTATGCTTTCTCAGAGAGGTCCCCATCCTCGGAGAACAGGTTCTTCTTGGACTTGATATCGAAGAGTGACTGATTCGTGTGCATACCACTGCCGGCCATGCCGGTGAACGGTTTAGGCATGAATGTGGCAACCTTGTCGTATTGGCTGGATATGATCTTGACTATGAACTTATAGGTTATGACCTGGTCTGCTATTGTAAGCGCGTTTCCAAACTTAAAACCGATCTCATGCTGCCCCGCGCCCACCTCGTGGTGGCTACACTCAAAGTCGATGCCCATGTCCATCATGGCCAGGGCGCTGTGCTTCCTGATATCGGATGCCATGTCAAGAGGCGAGAAATCGAAGTAGCCGCCATTGTCCTGTGGTTTTAATCCGTTCTCCGTCTTATCAAGAACGTAGAACTCCAGTTCGGGGCCAACGTTGAAAACCGTGTTCTTTCCTAATGTGTTCTGCATATACTCGATAGACCTTTTCAGAACGTATCTTGGGTCGCCACCGAATGGTTGCTTGCCATCGTGCGTATAGACATCACAGATGATCCTTGCAGCCCTTGCAGGGCCATCGCTCCATGGGAAGATGCTGAAAGTACTTAGGTCCGGCCTTAGCATCATGTCCGATTCCTGTATCCTTGTATATCCCTCTACAGAGGAACCATCGAACATTATGCCATCGTCCATAATACCTTCAAGGAGGTGTGATGGTACCGCCATGGCCTTGACCGTGCCATTAATGTCAACGAACTGTAATCTTATGAACTTGACATTCTCGCTCTCGATCTTAGTTATGATCTGCTCAAATAAGGAATCCATTAACTCACCTTAAATTTTGAAAGAAGATGAATGTACATATTTATAAAGTTTTTGGTATACAAATGAAAAGAATGTATCAATAAATATGAATAAATGTTTATATTTATCTCTAGGGATATAATAATTGCTGATTAATACTATCAATAAAAAGATATAAAAATATATAAACTAGATTTAAGCACTCCACAGTATGAATGTATAATATTATATAAGGTGAATCCATGGAACAAGGGCTTGAGGAAAAGATTATTGATTATCTAAAGGAAACAGATGCCGGTGGTACGGCCAGTGAGATCTCAAGAGAGCTCGGCATCAACAGGATGACGGCCGTAAAGTACCTTGAGGTAATGAGGGCCACTGGGCTGGTGGACTTCAGGAAGGTAGGGATGGCCAAGCAATATTTTGCAACGACAAACCTCTCTTACGCCCAGGCAGCACTGCTTCTACAGGCAAAACAATTGATAAAATCCATAGAAAAGGTGGATGACCATCTTGACATATTCACGGACACCATAAACAATCACATTGAGATCATAAGGTCCTACAAGAAGAAGGACAGGGAAAGGTTCCTAGAGATCATCTTGGACGCAGAGAACAGGCTTAGCAAATAATATATACTATTGCATTGATGTGGTATCATGAGAAAGCCTTTGATATTCGTGCTTATGCTGCTCTTCGCGACCTTTGCAGGTCTGTCGGCGGCCGATGAGACCGCGCCCACGGTCACAATAACGAACGATCCGGTGGCAATACCTGGTGAAGAGTTTGTCATAGATGTCATCATATCAGGGGCCTACATTGAAAACTCAACATTTGAAGTGGACACCGAGACCTCTTCAGGGTGGGGGCCGGTAGAACAGGCATATTTTGACTTCAGCATATCTTCATATGAGATTGAGAAAATGGAATCTGACGAGACCGTCAGCTTTAGCTTAATATGTCAAGTAAGCGATACGGCAGCTGAGAAGCAATACACCATCCCTCTGGTTTTTTATGGAAAATCTGGGGAGTGTGACAGCGGATGCGTGCCATTCAGGACCACACATTCAACCACCTTCAGTGTAATGGACCCCCAAGACGCACAGCAGCAAGAGGAGAAGGGCAACACTTCTTTTGATGAGGAAAAGTACTCCTTGGCAAAGATATACTATCAAGAGGCAAGGTCGCTATACTCCGCGTTGGGAAATGATTCAAAGGTGGCCGCCATGGATGAGAAGATATCCGATTCTGAGACTGGGATACTAGCATCACAACTCTACGACAGTGGAAAATCAAAGCTCAGCGCAGGCAACAAGGAAGGCGCACTAACGGATTTCACCGCTTCAAAGGAAAATTACGAGGATATAGGCAATACCTCCAAGGTGAGCGAGCTTGAAGAGCTGATCGAGAGCTGCCAGCCAAACGATGAACCTCCGCCAAGCAACGATGGAGAAGATTCCAACAATATGCTGCTGTTAGCTGGCCTTGGGATCATCATCGCGATAGTTATCATCGCTATCGTAATAAAATATAAATAATTCATAATATATGGTGTGATATGAAAAAAGCCCTTTGTCCAATCTTACTTATTTTTCTACTAGCATTGCCCACATTCATAGTTTACACTTCTGCAGAAGAGGAGCCATACGACCCTCCGACATTGACAGTCGAGGTGCCGTCCACCATCACCCCAAACATGGACATATCGATCAAGATCAACATCAAGAACACCACTGGCACCCGCATGTGGAGGTCCAAGGTATACATCGATACGGACAGCATACCAAACAACATAAAGCAGTATCTCGTGTTCTATGAGACGGAGGAATACCTTACAAGGCACCTTGCAATGCAGGGCCTCAAGGATGTGCTATATCCGGACGAGGAAGTGAACGTTAACTTCAGGATAAAGGCCGGCAACGAGATACCTGCCGTGACGATACCGATATATGTGGTGCTGGAATCAGAGATAGGCCTTTGCGAGGAAGGTTGCGCACCGTATAAGAGGACCATGCAGTACAACACAGAGGTTCTCAGGGACGATCCCAACATATTTCTGGTCATAGACCTGGAGGAGGTCAGGCTAAATGTAGGCGACTGCTATATAGCAAAGGGGAGCTTCAGCGTAGACTACACTCTCTCGAACACATCTCAGACCACCGCTTTCAACGTGGACCTTTCGGTGGCAGACTCTCAGATCCCAATGTCTTCCACAATAACTCCCCAGATGCCACTGGCGAATCTCAAGCCCGACATCTCCACCAATGGAACTGTTTACGTGGCAACCGGTAATCTTTCACCAGGGACCTACACTGTGACCTTAGAGGTGACATATCAGGACTATTATGGCAAGGGATTTGAGACATCCGACTCCTTCAACATAATTGTCGCTAGCAATGCCTACGAGCTTTTGGAGGAGGGCGAGCTCTATCTGCTTTCCTGCGACTATCAAAACGCCATCACATCCTTCCAGCAGGCAAAGGCGCTCTATGACGAGGTGGGCTATCAAGAGCTTTCCACCAGATGTTACAAGAGGATAGAGAAGACTCAGGGGACGATTCTGTTCTCTCAGGCCCAGGACAGTTATTTCGATGGCGACCTAGATAGCGCCAAGGAGTCCTATGCCCTTGCAAAGTCGCATTTTGATAATGCCGATGATTGCACCGGTGCCTCATTGTGCCAGGATGCCATAAACGCAATAGAACAGGGACCCTCAACATCGACACCATCGAACGGAGACACAGGTGGGGACGGGATCTCTACGATGGACATCTCACTCATAATAGTGGTCATTTTATTGGCAGGGATAATAGTCATACTGTTGATAAGCAGGAAATAGGAAAAAAAGATATTTGGATCGAACTAATCGGATAGACAAGTAGTATCTAGTTCGATCTCTATTTGCTTCATTATCTCCAATGCCTTTGCCAAATGCCCCATTACAAAAACAGGATTGGAAATGGAAACAGCGTTGTTCATATGTTCCTGTACAGAAGAGAATAGGTAATCGAGCTCCTCTGAAGGCTCATCTGGAAGATGGGACAATAAGCAATCCCACATAACATTGACCTTATCCATATTTGTGGCAACAATTGGCTTGAGGACCGCGAAGGGGCTTACATTGTTTGTGACCACGTCCACCTGAAAGTACCATACATCACATGAAGTGATCCAATTGTCCGGATACCACCTGTATAAGAACAATGTCTTATAAGAGGTATTTGGCAGATAATCATAATAAAAGTATACCTCTGGAGGCACAGTGGATGGCCTTGGATTGTATACGACCAAGAAGAACTGACCAGCTGGAAGCATAACATCGACAGGCACTTCGGCCCATGCGCCCGGAGCAGGCGCCGTTATAGTTGGCATTGGATAAGCATCAGATATTGGCGTTCCCGGGACCAGATATCCATTGGGTCCTTGAACAGCATCATAAAATTGCACTGTCAGGTCATTGCTAACGCCGGTGGAGATGTAAAGAACACGAACCATCTCAGCCTTTCCAGCGCTGTTCATTGTGAATAATGTCGCATATCCGGAAGGCACGATGCCCCCTAGCCTTACAGCACCATCAGGACTTCCATCATTGTAGCTCAATGTTTGATTTCCTGCAGCTATAAGGGGTAATGAAATCAATATTAGAAATATGCTGGTCACAGCAAGCGCGGTTCTTTTTGTCATCATTGATTGAAATCATTCATGCCTATATATAAATCTATGTAATATGATATTAGAAAAATATCCGCTGGATGCAATTTTTAGAATAGAATGAATCCAGTGGTGGAATTTACTGGATTCATTTGTTGGAGCTATATTGTGAACTAATTAGTATTGCTCATCAATACTATATAAATCTTTCGGTAAAATTAGATAGTTATACTGCTTATATATCCAAAAAACACCCTCCTAAACCAAAAGAATTTATAAATGACCTGAAAAATGATGATTGATATGCCTACCAATGTCACTATAGATTACCTTAAGGCAGAGGATGAGTACAGGGATGCTAAGACCGACTCAGAGCGTCTGCAATCTTTGGAAAAGATGCTCTCGACCATCCCGAAGCACAAGGGTACAGAAAAGATGGTGCTCCAGATCAAGAGAAAGATCGCCAAGATCAAGAAGGAGATCGAGCAAAAGGAGGCCAAGAAGGGTGGTGGCAAGGGATTCAACATACGCAAGGAGGGAGCGGCTCAGATAGTGTTGGTAGGTCCGCCCAACGCGGGAAAGTCGAGCATCCTGAAAATGCTCACTAACGCAGACGTGGCCGTGGGCGCCTATGCGTTCACTACCCTCGAGCTCACCCCAGGGATGCTTAAGATCAATGATATCCAGATACAGCTGGTAGAGGTGCCCGGTCTCATACAGGGCGTTTCCATGGGAAAGGGAATGGGCCTTCAGCTGTTGTCTTCGGTAAGGAGCGCTGACGCACTGGTGCTGGTGATAGATGCGAGCAATGAACCGATGAAGCAGATGAAGGTGACTCTGGACGAGCTCGAGGCCGGCGGTATCAAGGTAAACAGGAGAAGGCCGGACATCGATATCAAGAAGCGGGTCGTAGGCGGCATTGAGATAGTGGGCAAGGACCACATAAAGGCCGACCTAAAGGACGTAAAGGAGATATTGATCGACTTCAGGATCTCCTCGGGCCTCCTGGTTGTGAGGGAGGATGTGGACCTGGCAGATATTCAGGAAGCCCTTGACTATTCGACGACCTATAAAAAGGGATTTGTGGTGCTCAACAAGTTCGACATGGCTGACCCCGCTATCTTGGAGAAGATGAAAAAGAAGTATCCGGCGTTCTCTTTTTATCCCGCATCCACGGTGCACAAGAGCGGATTCAAGGAGATCTCTGAGAAGGTTTACCAGATAGCGGACATAAAGAGGATATTTACAAAGAGCCCAGGGGAGGACCCTGCCTACCCCCCCGTGGCGATGGCAATGGACGCAACGGTAAAGGATGTTGCAAAAAAGGTCCACAAGACCATAGCAAAGAACTTCAAGTACGCCCGTGTATGGGGCAGCTCTGTCAAGTTCGGAGGCCAGAGGGTCGGAGAGGACCACATACCTGGCGATGGGGACACTGTGGAGATACATATCAAATAAATGTATAATGTCACTTCAAAGGGTACTTTCTCTTGATGACCTTTCTTTCCCGCAGGCCGAGCAATATTGAGGTTCCCCATATGAGGACCAATCCTGATACGATGATGACCTTCCTTGGGAAAGGAATGCCTGTCAATATTTTCCATATCAGTTCTTTTACTGAGGTGGTGTCAGAGACCCCAAAATAGTTCTCACCATCCTTGACTATGTAAACGTGGTCCAGCTGCACTACAATGTCGCTAGTCTGGCCAAGATACTCGTTCAAAGACTTTGTGAGTATGGCCCTGTCCTCGCAATCCCCCTTTCCAGCCATTATGGTCTCTTCAGGAGTCGCCCAGTACTCGAGATTGTAATAGAGGTCGTAATCGCTAACCCATTGTATGTTCTCCGCGACCCATTCCTCGGGGGCCAGACCGCTGGCCCTTATGTTCTCGCCAAGTAGGGCAACGGTAAGGTTATCTCCATCGACGAGTGAATCGACTCCGTTGATCTCGTTCCCAATCTGTAATATGCCAAGGTAAACATTGGGGTATAATGTAAGAATGACCAAGGCACAGGATAGGAGAAAAGCTAGGATCTTTCTCATATAAATAATATCAAATCTTTATTTTTAGAACTTTCTGTCATTGCGATGTCTGATCATCTCCATGCCCAGGACTAAGGCTTTCTTCCCCATATCGGTGCCAAGAACTTCATCAGGGGGCGTTATCTCCGAAGGGGCCAAGGCCTTGTCTCCAATAAAAAGCTCCCACCAGCCCACATCATGGAAACTCCCAAGCTTGTATCCCACATTTCTATACGTGCCAACATGTCTGAATCCCATGGATTCATGGAAACCCACGCTCTTGGGGTTTGGGATTGTGATCCCTGCCAGTAGATTGCAGTATCCCTGTAGTCTCATAAGCTCTATAAGTGATGAGTAAAGACCAGATGCTATGCCCATTCCTTGGTATCCTTCCTTTATGTAGACCGAGACCTCCCTGCTCCAGCGGTAGGCCTCCCTCACACGGTGTCGTCCCCCATAAGCATATCCCAAGAGCATTTCTCCACTTCTGCAAACTAGCCAGGGCGCCTCCTTTCTCACATCCCTCATTCTTTTTTTAAATGAGTCCAAAGATGGCACTGCCGTCTCGAAAGTCACTGCAGAAGATTCTATGAAAGGCCGGTATATATCCAGGACTGCCTGGGCATCAGAATTCTCAGACATTGATATCTCTAAGTTCATTCCATCACCTTCGTTTAATTATATTCTAGCCAAGTGCTCCATACCATAGATGTGTTTTGATCTTCCGCCAGCAACCCCATCGTGTCGAAGGGATATTGTACTTGCTGATCGTATAGGAAGCTCCATACAACGAATCTTGGGGAGATAGCGTCCATGCTTGAAAGCAGGATATCTAAAAATTCTGCCTGTTCCTCTGATGAGCTCTCCCATCCTTCTGGCCCTGTTCTGAACCATCCACTCTCTACTATGGCAATATCCTTGGAAGTATGAGATAATATCTCAAGATAATAATCAACTGGAATATCTGACGGATCCCTTTCAACGAGACAGGGGTATGTAGTAAAGGCTATGATGTCTGCAAGGGAGAAGTCATCAATCAAATCCCATTGAGGGGTCCCATCCTCTGAGTTCCCCCCAAACAAGCCCCCCTCAAGCCCCTTCATCCTTTCCAGTTGGAAAGTTACAATCACATTAGTGTCTGGAGAGACTTCCTTGATGCTCTGGGCTGCTGAGGAGAATGTATCAACTAACATGGAATAGGCCTGTGGGTGCGTCTTGTACAATGAGTTAACCTCGACACCTATTGATATGAAGGGAATATCTTCAGATTCAACAAAATCATTGATTGTGTTGATATAATCCATTATTGTACCAGAAGATGCTTCGCCATCATCAAGGGGAGTAGATACTAGGATTATAGGAATGTAACCATAAGTGTCAGATAGGTCGATTAAGACGTAGGGGGCAGAGTTTGGCACTTTTAGCTCTGTCCAGTCTCCCGCCCAAGTGGCATAATCACAGGATAGTTCCACCCTTTGGAAAAAATCGGAGAAACCTTCTTCAGTATAGTTTCTGGGAGACAGGGAAAGTCCCTTCTCTATTTCCGCGTCGGGCGGAGGGGAAGATGTATCGACATCTTCGCCATCCTGGCCCATGCACCCTGTCAAAGCAACGACCAATATAAGCACTACCATCATTGGATGGATTTTTTTCATGCTTATTGTAAGTTATGATTGGATAATAAAATATCGTTTTTTTCTATTGTAATACTAATAAATAATGCTGATTGAAAATTTGAGATGCACCTCAATGGCTATTTAAGAGAAAAATATAAATGATGCTCCAACTACCTAGATGTATGGACCAGGACATCAAAAGAATCCTTGAAATGCTAGAAGAAATCAAGAGGGACATAGACTACATTAAAAAGACTATGTGCACTGAAGAGAAGGATAAGGAGCACCAAAGCGCAAAAAGAATCTCAACAGGTCCCGACCTCTCAGTATCATATGCAAAGATAAGAGAAAAGTCGAATTGGGACGTAGATTCTATAGATGGCCTGATAGAGTGATCATATGGACCCAAGGATCGCTGATACGAATGCCAGGTATTATGGGCTACCCTCAAGGCTTTTGATGGAGAACGCAGGGAGGGGCATAGCCGACCATATAAAAAAGAGATACAATGTCGATTCGATCTGCATAATCTGCGGGACCGGCAACAACGGCGGAGACGGTTTTGTCATCGCAAGGCACCTTGAGGACTTCTGCAATGTAGATGTCATAATTCCATTTGATCCATCAAAGGTAAGGACCCCCGAGTCCAAGGAGAACTTCAAGGTCCTTTCCAAATGCAATGTCAACGTCATACAGTCCTACAATCCCCCGGATGAATGGGAATATGGGTTGATAGTTGACGCCATGCTCGGAACGGGTCTCAGGGGAGACGTGAGGGACCCTTATCTATCTTACATAAATGCAATTAACGAGCTGGAGATACCCATACTGTCTGTCGATGTGCCGTCAGGGACAGGCACCCAGGCTGAGGTCAAGTATGACGAGGTAATCTCACTTAACGAGAAAAAACATGATGACGCCATAGTCTTCCCAATAGGCATACCAGAGAAGATGAAAAGCTTCTGTGGGCCCGGCAACGTCAAGTTCCTCAACAAGCGCCCAAAAAACGCACACAAGGGAAACGGGGGCACTGTGGCGGTCATAGGCGGCTCGGATAAATACCACGGTGCGCCGCTGTATGCCTCAAAGGCCGCCGCTATCATCTGCGACCTCGTGTACGTGGTCTGCCCCAATAGCGTGTCCGGGGCCATAAGGTGCGCGGGGCCCGATGTGATAGTGGAAGAGGTGAACAGCGACAATATCGATGACTCAATTCTTGACTTGTCAAGATTGGACACTGTTGACAGTATCCTCTGCGGAGTTGGCGTAGGCAGGGAGTCTAAGACCGTCAAGGCGTTGAGACGGCTATATGCCGACTGCAAAAAGCCTTTGATAATAGATGCCGACGGGCTCTATCCACTTAGGGAGAATCTTGACCTTTTGAACGAGAACATCTGCATAACTCCGCACGCGAACGAATTTGCGCTCCTCTTCGGAGAGCTTCCCGCAGACCATGAGGGCAGGAAGCAGAGGGTTGAGGAGATGGCAAGCGAGTATGGTTGCGTCATCCTGCTAAAGGGAGAGACTGACATGGTGTCCTTCAAGGGGATGACCTGGGAGAATCACACAGGTAACAAGGGGATGACGACAGGCGGAACGGGCGACATCCTTGCAGGGACCACCGCAGCCTTTGCCTCGAAGAATCGCCTCTTGGAATCCGCCCTTGCATCTGCATTTGCAGTAGGGCTGGCTGGCGACATGGTATATGCCAACAGAGGTGTGTATTTCACCGCCTCTGAAGTGGTAGAAATGCTTCCGGAGAGCCTGAACTTCTGTGACCGTTTTTGAGCTATCGTCGATTTTTATATTTTTTAAAAGTCTCAAAAACCAAAAACAATTTATACGAACTCAATTACATCGCTCACAAGGAGGACTTCAATGGGATATGGAAGTGGATTCGGTAAGGTTATTCTTTTTAATGAACACTTCGTTGTTCACGGCATACCCGCGATCGTGTCAGCTATCAGCATGAGCACGACCGCCACGGCCGAAAGAATCAAAGGGGATTTTGAGTTCATCGATGATAGGATGGCCACACCTGGCTACAAGGACGAGAAGATGGACCATCAAAGGGATTCCCTGAAATACATATTCCAGGCCATGGACCTGGAACAGGATAACGTTAAGATAAGGCTGGCAGGAGACCTTTATGCGGCAAGCGGAGTAGGGGCGAGCGCAGCGTCATGCGCGGCAATAGCCAGGGCCCTCTCTGACGAGTTCGATCTAAACTATGCTGATGATGAGATCAACCGTGTGGCATATGAAGGCGAGAGGGGCTACCATGGCAGCCCATCGGGCATAGACAACACGGCTGCCACATTCGGCGGCCTGATATGGTTCCAAAAGGGAGAGACCAACGTGATGGAGAGGATGAATCTGCGCGAGCCGGTCAATATTGTCATGGGAAATACGGGAGTTGTTGCCAACACAAAGGCCGCGGTGGCCGGTGTGCAGGAGAGAAAGGAGTCATTCCCAGAAAAATATGACAAGATATTCAGGTCCGCAGAGGAACTGGCCCATAGGGGAAGGGACGCCATCAAGGCCTTCGACCTTCCAAAGATCGGAAAGCTTATGGACGAAAATCACGGTCTGCTCCAGGACATTGAGGTATCTAACGATGATCTTGACCTATTGGTGAACCTTGCAAGAGAGCAGGGCGCCACAGGGGCTAAGATGACAGGGGGCGGCCTAGGCGGTTACATGGTGGCCCTCACGCCAGAAAAGGAAGTTCAAGAAAGCGTTGCCTCTGCCATAGAGAAGAAAGGGTTCAAGGTGCTAAGGACCCAGATAGGTATCTAGGGGGAATTTCATGAAATTGAGGGATTTTCTCTCTGAGCTTGAGTCTGATCACGACCTTATTAGAATAAAGAAAGAGGTCGATCCTGAATATGAGATAGCAAATTTGATGTATTCGCTTGATGAGAGGCCAGTCATATTTGAGAACGTAAAGGGATATGATTTTCCCGTGTTTGGAGGGATCACCTCGTCCAGGGACCTTATCGCCAAGGGGCTTGACACCAGCAAGGAGAAGACGCTGCCCAAGCTCGTGGGGGCCTTGAGGGACCCAAAGGAGCCCACCATAGTTGAGAGCGCTCCATGCCAAGAGGTCATCGACAGGTCTCCTGACCTTGACAAATTGCCGATCCTTAGGCATCTTGAGGGCGACGGTGGAAGGTACGGGACCGCCACCATAGCCATCATTAAGGACCCCGAGACCGGCAGGAACGCATGCTATCACAGGTTGATGCAGGTGGGAAAGGACAGATTCACCGCAAGGGTGATACCGAACAGGCAGACAAGAACGACATACGACAAGACCGATGGGGACCTTGAGATGGCAGTTTGTATCGGGAACACCGTGGCTGTGATGGTGGCAGCCTCTCTGGGCCCGCCACCCGGTGTCGACGAGCTCTCTATCGCCAATGCGCTGGACAGGACCGACCTGGTGAAATGCGTTACAAAGGACCTCGAAGTGCCTGCCGAGGCGGAGATAGTGCTCGAGGGAAGACTGACCAAAGACGTTGACAGGGAAGGGCCCTTCGTCGACCTTACCGAGACCAGGGACTTCGAGAGGCAGGAGCCCGTTTTCATCGTGGACTGCATCACACACCGGAAGGATGCCATGTACCAGGCCCTCATACCCGGCAGGATGGAACACAAGATCCTGATGGGAATGCCGAAGGAACCGACCATCTACGACGAGGTCAGCAAGGTATGCGACTGCAATAACGTGCTGATGACCATGGGCGGCGGATGCTGGTTGCACGGAGTGGTCCAGATAAAAAAGAAAAGACCAGATGATGGAAGAAATGCCATCATGGCAGCGTTCAGGGGGCACAAGAGCATGAAGAGCGTCACCATCGTGGAGGAAGATGTCAACATATACGACCCTCACTCTGTTGAGTGGGCCGTGGCAACAAGATTCCAGGCCGACAAGGACCTTGTCTTGCTGGAAGGCCAGCCAGGATCTTCTCTTGATCCCAGCGGGGACCATTCGGGAAAGAAGACACTAACGGCCAAGACCGGGTTCGATGCCACCAAGCCACACGAGGTGGACCCCAAGAACTATGACATCGTGAGATATGACAATATCGACCTGAACGACTACTTATAAGAAAGCCTTTATATAAATTCAAGTCCAATTTGGATTGATGGCGCAAAGCTATCGGTCCATCTTCTTATGAGGGGATAACATGAAGATAATTGTAGGTATTACCGGCGCCTCGGGTTTTTGTTTGGCATCCGACCTGATAAGGACGCTGAGGGAGAAAGAGGTAGAGGTACACCTTATAGTATCTGACGCTGCCAGAAAGGTGGGAGAGATAGAGGGCTGCGACATAGATGCCACGATCTCAATGGCGGACAGGTGCTATTCCAATACTGAGCTGGAGGCAACAATATCATCGTCCACCTACAAGATGGACGGAATGGTAATAGTGCCTTGTTCTCTCAAGACCCTATCATCAGTGGCCAACGGCCATTCGAACAACCTGATATCAAGGGCGGCGGAGAACATGATAAGGATGGGTAAAAGGCTTGTCGTGATGCCGAGGGAGACCCCCCTCTCTCCACAGGCCTTGAAGAATATGACCACGTTATCGACCTATGGCGTTACCATAATGCCGCCGGTCATCGCATATTATACAAGACCGAAGGACATCTCGGAGATCAATGCATTTTTCGTGGGTAAGGTGCTGGACATTTTCAATATAGAGCACGACCTCCCGCGTTGGAAGGGAATCTAAGGTGAGAAGATGCAACTTACAAAGGAAGAACAATCTATCTATGACGGAGAGCAGGGCGAGGTCATGCAAAAGGCCATGGAAATATTGGTCGCCCTGGGGATGATATACGATGCTGAAAAGCTGGTGCCAATAAAGAGCGTGCAGATAGCCGGAGTGAGCTACAAGAATCTTGGAGAGGCGGGAAAGGAGTTCTTGGAATGGTGGGTGGACCACAATGCCAAGGTCAGGACCTACTCTACATTGAATCCCGCGGGAACGGACCTCACAAGCTGGAAGGAGCTTGGCTTCCAGGAGGAGTTCTCCAAAAATCAGCAGTACATCGTGGACCTTTATGAGAAAATGGGGATAATCCCCACTTGCACTTGCGCCCCATACGAGATCGGCAATCTTCCCAAGTTCGGGGACCACCTGGGATGGAGCGAGTCCTCGGCCGTATCGTTCGCCAACTCCTACATCGGCGCCAGGACCAACAGGGAGGGGGGCCCCTCCGCCCTTGCGGCCGCGCTGATAGGGAAGACCCCCTACTACGGTTATCACCTCGACGACGGAAGAAAGGCCAACAATATCTTCAAGGTAGAGGCCGAGATATCAAAGGATTCCGACTTCGGGGCCCTCGGCGTCCTGGCGGGAAAGGCCACAAAGAAAGGTATACCCCTCTTCAAGGGACTCCCAGAGATGAGGACCTACAACTTCAAGCAGCTTGGCGCCTCCATGGCAGCGTCCG
>Ga0272441_10003674_pt1 | contig 28902 bp, 29 predicted proteins | sample SSMProp6N_FD_193582 | JGI IMG/M metagenome (GOLD analysis project Ga0272441, IMG submission 193582) | Marine sediment archaeal communities from Little Sippewissett salt marsh, Falmouth, MA, United States - SSM-Prop-6N | ecosystem: Environmental > Aquatic > Marine > Wetlands > Sediment ... | reverse complement strand
AAGGATCAACCACCAAACAGGGTAGACTCTTCGTGGAATAAATTTTGTGACGAGAAAATAGTTTGTTCTCAAATAATCGTTTGAGACTCAGACCCCTTCATTTCCATTGTAACAAAGAAGTTCACTTAGCTTCTTGAATGAGTGTTTAAAACAAAAAAATGTATATTACAATCAAAAAAATTTGACGGGTAACGATAAATACTTCATTTAACTACAGTACCCAAGAGATTCTTTTCTTTAATTATATTTACTTCGTGAAATTTGATTCTTTTCTTGTCTAAACCGCAAAGAATCTTTCTTTTTTCCACAAGAAACAAAGGGGTGCGAGCGTTTATACAAAAAAATTCACATATACAAACAACCTAAAACCGAGTTTACCCAGAAAGTCTTGTCCCCCTTTAGTTTTTTTTGCACTTTATCTATTTTTTTTTATGAGAGTTCTTATCTACCGGAACCACAATCGAGGCAATAATTTCACTACCCTTAGAGGAGAGATTACCAGACTGACAGAAACTGATACACTTGAAGACGTTTTTAACAATTTTCTGACTAATACTCACATTTTCAAAGACCGCGAAGTATTACGGCATGATTACATCCCCAACAAACTCCCGCACCGCGATGAACAAATCCGCTGTTTAGGCGGAATAGTTGCGCCAGTCCTAAGAGGCTCTCCCTGCTCCAACACCTTCATCTACGGAAAAACCGGAACAGGAAAAACAGCAGTCACCAAATATGTTTTGAATAAACTGGTCTCTAAGGCACATGAACTGGGAGCATCTGTCGAAATTTGTTACGTAAACTGTCGTCTAGCAGGCACCGAATACCGTGTTCTCTCAAGCTTGTGTAATGCTTTAGATGTGAAAGTTCCTTTTACCGGTTTGGCTGTCGGAGAAGTTTTTGACCGATTCAAAGACGGTCTGGACCACCAAAGGAAGATCTTCATAGTTGTCCTCGACGAAATCGACGCCCTCATAAAGGATCGTGGCGACACTCTGCTCTACGAGCTAACCAGAATAAACGAGACTCTTCGTCACGGACGAACCGCCATAATAGGAATCTCAAACGACCTCCGATTCAAAGAGTTCTTGGACCCACGGGTTCTAAGCTCCTTAAGCGAAGAAGAGATGGTTTTCAGACCTTACGACGCAGCTGAACTCCAAGACATCCTCTGGAGACGGGCTCAGCAGGCATTTTCCGAAGGCGCTCTGCTGGATAGCGCTGTGGCATTGTGCGCTGCATTAGCTGCCGCAGAGCATGGTGACGCCAGACGAGCTTTAGACCTCCTTCGCGTTGCTGGTGAGTTGGCAGAACGGGAAGGTGCAACGTGTGTTAGCGAAGATAACGTGCGGCAGGCAGAGAAACGGGTGGAGCATGATCGAATTGTTGAGGTTTTGGAGAATCTTCCAGTTCACTCCAAGTTAGTCTTGTGCAGTGTTTATCTGTTAGGTAAAACAAAACTCAACTACAGCATCACCGGAGACATCTATGGGATATACTGTGAGCTCTGTGACCAATCTGGTCTCTCGCCGCTGACTCAGAGACGTGTCAGTGGGTTAATCAGCGAGTTAGATATGATCGGGTTATTGAATGCGCGTGTTGTAAGCATGGGTCGGTATGGGCGCACAAAAAAAATTCGCTTAGGCATAGGTCGCAGTCTTGTCCGGAAGGTGTTCACTGATAACAATCGCTTCCAAGAACTGTTAGGATATGTTCCTAACTGCCTTACCAGTATGCAATGATTTTGAAAGATGGTTTAGGTAGTGTTTTGCTGCGTGTTCACCATGGCTCCGTGAAATCTATTGTTGAAATCATGGATGTTTGCAGATTTACTATAGGCACTAGCCCCGGAGTGGGAACAAGCCCCATCTTTTGCTGAAAATCTGTTTGTTTTTGCCATGCCCCCGAGTTCACAATAAGCGTTCCCTTGTATCTGTTACATTTCAGCACATGAACGTGCCCAGCGTGGAAGATGTCCGGCACTCTATCTATAACCATAAAATCCCGTTTTTCTGGGGCAATCGGGGTTCTCTCCCCATAAATTGGCGCAAGATGCCTGCTCTGCAGCATAAGCTTCATAGATTTGTCTGGAGTATCAAAGCTGACGTTCGGGGCAACAGATGCGATGTCATCTAAGCTCCGTCCGTGAAACAGGAGCACTTCTACTCCGTGGAGGCTGACTGTAGACGGGTTTCCAAGCGAATGTATTTTCCGTGCCTCGTATAGCGGTTCTGCGTACTCTTTTGGTATCGCTGGCTGCGGTAACGCCTTTCTTGATGCATCATGGTTGCCGGGGATAACTATTACTTCAATATAGTCCGGAACCTGCTCAAGAAGTTTTGCGGCTTCCCTGTATTGGTCATAAATATCCGTTATCGTTAGCCCCTCAAGCTGCCCCGGGTATATTCCTACTCCATCTGCAATGTCGCCTGCTATTAGCAAATATTTGGTGTGGCTGGCGAGGTTTCTGAGTTTTTGGTTGCCTTTTTCTCCTTTTAGCCAGCTTAGAAATCGTTTGAACTCTTTTTCCATGAACTTCTTGCTTCCAACATGAAGATCTGACATTAGAGCTGCGTAGACTGGGATTGAGGCTTTGTGGGTTGCCTTCTGTGGCAGCTCTGGCAGAATGAAGTCTTTTGCGATGATTAGATCGTTGTTTCCTTTTATTGCCTTTACGCAGATAACTTGGTCTAAGAGTAGAGCGCGGGCTTTTTCTATGATTTCCTTGCTTAGATTTGGAGACACAAGCACTGTGGCGCTTGATTCTAGGTCCTCAATTTTCACGAAGAGTCTTTCTTTAGCTTCTCTTTTTTCCGTAATCATTCCTATAATGTTAACCTTCGATTTTGTCGGCGCTTTTAACGCAACCGATATGGGTACAGCATTTCTTGTATCCATTCTTTTTCTAAGAATCTTCTTCAGTCTTTCAAATCTGTCTTGAAAATATTCCAGATATTCGTTGATGGATCCTGTTGTGCATAGTTTTTTTGTTGGGTCCACAACAATTTTCATTTCATCTTCAACATCTTTAGCGTATGGTCTGAAAATCTTCTTCGATGTGGTTGATGCTGGGGTGCTTTGAAGCGGCTTCTCTTCTTCAACACAAGGCTCCTTTTTTATATCCTCCAGAAAGCCCCGGTTTATGAACAGTGGTTTCTGAGGCAAATCTCTGATTTTCCTGACAGCTTCTTCCATTAAATGAAACGGGTCATCTGTTTTAGCTACTATATTCAGGAAATCAAAGGCTTCTTTGTCCAGTTGGTATCCTGATGATATTGTGAAGGAAACGGCTTTCTGTAGCCTTTCACCTTCACTCATGTTCTTTTTCCTCGTTTGATTCCCTCTGTTGAAACGGTAATATATGCGCTGCATCCTATTAATTCTGCTCTTCACAGTTGGCAACGCTGTTTTTCTGAATTTTTCCTTCAACTGGACTCGTCTATACTTGTTAGAATCTTTTTCTATGATTCAGATGCTTTTTGGTTAACTCTTAATAATGCGTTCTGCTTTAAATTCATTCAATGTTTACTTGAGGATTCAAAGATGGACCTCCGAAAAATTCAGAGAACAAGCGGCGGAACCTTTTTTGTATGCCTTCCTAAAGATTGGGCTGACCGAAACGGGCTTGATCGTGGAACTGTTGTTTCCATCACCGAAACTGCTGACGGCTCCCTTGTTGTCAACCCGAAATATAATTTGGAGCGAACCCCTCAGGTGGCGATGGTTACGCCCTCTCCATTGCTTGACCGTGTGATTATTGAGAAATATCTGTTTGGCTACGACATCATTCAGGTTCAAGCTAAAGACAGAATCAGCCCCTCGGCTCGTGAACGGGTGAAACAAGCGTCTACTCGTTTGGTTGGTCTGGAGATTGTGGAGGAGAACCACTCAAACATTGTTATGCAGTGTCTCTTGGAGCCCTCCACTTTTCCGCCTCAAAAGATTCTTCGAAGAGAATATTCGATAGTTTCAGGGGTGCATCGCGACGCCGTGACTGCTCTTCTTGAGGGCGATGTGGAACTGGCTAAAAACGTTGTTGCACGGGACAACGAAGTTAACCGCTTGTATTTTCTGTTGGTGCGAGTTCTTCGAACTGTTATCCAGAATCCGGGGCTGAGCGAAAAGCTCGGTATATTGCCGATTGATTGTTTGGATTACCGTTTGGCAGCGAGTTTGGTTGAATCAATAGGCGACCACTCTGCCGCCATCGGCGAGACTGTAATCAAGTTGGCTGGTGCCAAAATTGCGGACAATCTTTCAGGACTTGTTCTTCAGCTCCACAAGGTTGCCTACGAGTCTCATGAGAACGCCATGAACGCCGTGTTTTATCATGATGTTTCTGTTGCAGAGTCAGTGCGGTCTGAACGAGAAAAGGTTGAATCCCTCTTTCACCAGATTGAAGCAGCTGTCCTTGATACTCCTGCTGAGGTGGGGCGCCATATTCTGGCTGTTGCTTCTTCGATACACCGAATATACAGCAATAGCGTGGACATCGCTGATCTTGTCATGCCGAAGCTTCCATAATATGTTTAAATCGTGAGGCGCCTCTAAACTTTTAGGGCAAGTAGTGTGGCAGAATGGACGAAAAGAACCTGATTGAACGGATAAAGAAACTGAAAAAAGAGAAAAACGCTGTGATTCTGGCGCACGTCTACCAAAGACCAGAAATCTATAAAGTAGCGGATTTTATTGGCGACTCCTACGGGTTAAGCAGAAAAGCAACAGAAACCGATGCAACCATCATAGTTTTCTGTGGTGTCGACTTCATGGCGGAATCCGCTTATATTTTGAATCCTGAAAAAACGGTTTTGATTCCAACCCGGCTGGCAAAATGTCCTATGGCTGCCATGGTTGACGTCGATGGTTTAAGAAAGTTGAAGGCTGAGCATCCTAACGCCGCTGTTGTGAGCTATGTCAATACAACCGCGGATGTGAAAGCGGAATCGGACATCTGCTGCACTAGCGCAAACGCCGTGAAAGTGGTTAACTCTTTGGAGGAGAACGAGGTCATATTTGTGCCTGATTCAAACTTAGCAAATTATGTGATGAGGCACACCGACAAGAAAATCATTCCCTGGAACGGGTGGTGTTATGTCCACAGAAAATTCTCTCCTGAAGGGATTATCCGAGCCAAAGCCCTGCATGTAAACGCGAAAGTTCTGGTTCACCCCGAATGCATCCCTGACGTTGTGGATTTGGCTGACGAAGTTTTCAGCACAACTGGAATGGTAAACTACGTGAAAAACAGCCCAGACAAAACGTTCATCATAGCCACTGAGGTAGGCGTGGTAGAACGGCTGAAGCTACTGTTTCCCGAAAAAGTGTTTTTGCAAGCGCCGCCTGGGAGAATCTGCCTTCAAATGAAGCAAACTACTTTGGCGCTTGTTTTGGATGCTCTGGAGACGGAGCAGTTTAAGGTCACGGTTCCAGAAGATATAAGGGCTAGAGCGGAAAAGGCTCTGAACAGAATGTTGAATGTGGCTTGACGGTTTGGATAGGCAAAAACTTGTTGAATCTGCTTACCAGAAAGGAAAGCGTCTCAATCTGAACAATAAACGTTATCTGAGCTGGCTGGAAAACTTTTTTGAAAAAGAATATGCTGAGGATGTTGGAGCCGGAGACGTAACCAGCAAAGCAGTTCTAGCCGAAAACAAGCCTCAGAGAGCACTCTTGAACGTCAAGCAGTCAGGAGTAATCGGGGGAATCGAGGAGGTAAGCTGGTTTCTCCAGAAGCACAACCTCAACGTAAAAGTTTGCATCAAAGACGGCGAAGAGGCTCTTCGTGGCGAAACAGTTCTGGAAATCAGAGGCGGCCAAAAGGATATTCTGGGAGCAGAGCGGATTGCCTTGAATGTTCTGCAGAGAATGTCTGGAGTAGCCACAGAAACCAGACGCTTGACTGGTCTGCTGAAGGGCTGTAACACCCGAATAGCTGCAACCAGAAAAACTCCTTTGAGATATCTTGACAAGAAAGCAGTTTTTTTGGGTGGGGGGTTAACTCACAGGTTTGGGCTCTGGGATTCCATCCTAATCAAAGACAATCACCTTGAAACCCTGAAGAGCGCGGGAATAAATGATTATGTCGAGACCGCATTAGCCAAGGCTTCAGTGTTTGCAGATAAGGTTGGTTTCATAGAAATTGAGGCAACATGCCACGAAGAGGCTATTAGAGCGGCAAGGAAATTCAAAGCTTTACAGCTGAAGAAGCCCTGCATTATAATGCTTGACAATTTCCTGCCCGCCGCAATCGAGGAGACCCTTGAGACTCTTCGTGGATGCTCTCTCTATGATGCGGTGCTTTTGGAGGCATCGGGTGAAATAACGCCTGAAAACATAAGAGAATACGCCGAGACTGGAATCGATGTTGTGTCCTTGGGTTATCTAACGCACTCCGCAAAGGTCTTGGATATGAGCTTGGAGATGAAGCTTTGAAAACGGATTACTTGGTGGTCGGAAGCGGCATAGCAGGATTGAATTTCGCCCTGAACGCAGCCAAGCATGGAAAAGTAACCGTTGTAACAAAAAAAGAAATCATCGAATCAAACACGAACCTCGCCCAAGGCGGAATAGCCGCAGTAACACAAAAAGACGATTCCGTTCAGCTACACACAGAAGACACATTGAATGTTGGCTCTGGCTTATCCAGCAAGCGAATGGTGAAAATACTTGCTGAGCATGGTTCCGACGCCATTCGGAATCTGCTTTCTTTTGGAGTAAACTTCGACAAAGAGAACGGTGAACTTCACTTGACCACCGAAGGCGGGCACAGCATGGCGCGGGTGCTGCATTCTGGAGATACAACCGGAAAAGAAATAGAGCAGGCAATGACCAAGAGCGTCCGAGAAAACAGGAACAGCACAGTTTTCGAGAACTGCTTTGCCATAGACCTCCTGCTAGACAACAACGGATGTATTGGCGCGAAGATACTGGACAGGAAAAAGCGGGAGATAATTGACATCTATGCTCGGGCAACTGTGTTGGCTACTGGCGGCGTCGGCTACATCTATCAGAACACCACAAACCCTGAAATTGCAACAGGCGACGGAATCGCAGTAGCCTTCAGAGCAGGCGCCAAAATCGAGGATATGGAGTTTGTGCAGTTTCACCCCACCACCTTGAATAAGCCTGATGCTCCACACTTTTTGATTTCAGAGGCTCTTCGTGGCGAAGGAGCAATCCTTGTGAATGAGAACGGAAAACGTTTCATGCTGGAATACGACCGTATGGGCGAGCTTGCTCCAAGGGACATCATAGCCCGAACCATGTTTAATGAACTCAAGAAAGGCTCCGTTTATTTGGACATTCGACACAAAGGCGAAAGCTTCATTTTAGATCGTTTTCCGATGATCCACCAAGAATGCTTGAAGTATGACATAGACATTACAGCCGACCTGATTCCGGTGTCTCCAGCTGCCCACTACATCTGCGGAGGCATCAAAACAAACGAATATGGAGAAACTTCAATCGCTAATCTCTTAGCTTTCGGGGAATGCGCCTGCACTGAAGTACACGGCGCTAACAGGTTGGCGAGTAATTCGCTTCTGGAATCTGTGGTTTTTTCATCTTTAGGGTCGCAGAAAGCAAAGAAGTATCTGAAAAACAGAATTGGGGCACCGACGCAGCAAAAAGAAACCGTGCTCTCTAACATCGACACTCAAGAGTTGAATTATCTCAAGGCGGAGTTAAGCAAGGCAATGTGGGAGTATGTTGGAATAATCCGCAACGAAGCGAAAATGGATTTGATGCTGAGAAAGCTGGAGCATCTAAACGCAAGATTGGCTGCCCTCGGCGGAAACGGAGTGAACACGCGGTTTCTGGAGCTAACAAACATGACGACCGTAGCCAATCTAACCACAACAGCCGCACACACCAGAAAAGAAAGCCGAGGAACCCACTATCGCGAAGATTACCCCGCCACTGACAACAAAAACTGGCTAAAACACATCTGCCTACAACAAAAAGAAGAAAAACTTCACACATATTTCTGTTAACTGTTCCCTCTGCCCTTTCTGGGCGAAAGCGCTTTTAAGCTCCAACAAACTCTAAAACTTTGGTTGCCGGGGTGACAGAGCGGTAATGTGCCGGTCTCGAAAACCGGTGGTGCCATGCGCCACAAGGGTTCAAATCCCTTCCCCGGCGCCACTTCATCTCTTGTTTAGTCGCGTTTTTTTCTTTGGTTTCCGTTTGAGTTCGGTTCCGCAGACTTCGCAGACCTTGGATTTGTGATCTGGGGGGTATTTGCGGTAGCATGCGGGGCAGTATATTATCCATTTGAAGCGAAACTTGATTCCGAAAGTCATCAGCGACGTGAACTCGACGCCGATTTTGTTAGCCACATTCTGTATCGAATAGTCATCCGTGACAATCAATGGACTATCGCCGCTGCCCTTCAGCTCTAAGGCTAACGCCAGAACTTGCAAGTCCGCCTCAGAGAGGTAACGCATGTCTCCAACTTTTTTGGAAGCTTCTTGAATCTCCTGAAAAACGCTGCTTTTCGGGGTTTTAATCGTCAACTTTCCGCTATCTACTGCTGCGTTGAATCGCATCCGAGTCATAGCCCCTGTAATGAGTTCGTTCTTAACTTCTGGAACCGTGTATTGTTTCTCGGGGACTGTAAGTGGGTCAAATCCGGCAATGAACGCCGAGGTGTCGAGGACGAGAACTTTCATGTGACTATTTCCCACCTGTTTTACGGTTGCACCCAAATATGAACGCTACACATCTTGCTATTTTACGGTTACTACCTGTTATAATTGTCCGAAGCGTATTTTATGCGATAGATTATTAACAGAGAAACACGTGAAATTTCTCTATCAGGAGAACAGAATACATGAGCAAACCTATGGATGTTGGCGCCCTAAGAAACGGCAGCTACATAATTATCGACGGTGAACCATGCAAAATAGTGAGTTACACCAAATCGAAACCCGGAAAACATGGCGCCGCAAAGGCTCGTATTGTAGCCATAAGCGTCTTCAGCGAAGCAAAAAAGACCATAGTGAAACCTGTAAGTGCACAGGTTGATGTTCCCCTCATAGAGAAGAACACTGGACAAGTCATCGCCTTGTTGCCCTCAGCCGTTCAGCTGATGAACTTGGAAACTTACGAAATGACTGAAGCGCCATACCCAGAAGATGAAGACCTGAAATCTAAACTGGAATCAGGCGTTGAAGTTGAATACTGGCAAATTCTGGGCAGAACAAGGATAACCCGAACAAAAGGCTAACCCCTTCTCTCCATTTTCTGTGACTACCTTTTATAAACGCTAACAGCAAATCTTCCTTATAGAGTACTTTTAACTGTGGCGGGAAGAGTTGAAGCGCGTAAAACATGTGCGACTAAAAGACGGCTTAACTGTAGGCGCCCTCGTTTCTAAAATGAACGATTGTGGGGTGCTTGGTGCAGGAAAAATTGGCGAAGCAGCCGAAATCGTAAAAGAAATGTTTGGTGACAAAGATTATACGGTGTTCTTGACTCTAGCAGGTCCTCTAGTTCCAGGTGGAATGCGGCAAATCATCAGAGACCTGATCGAGCAGGAATATGTACATGCGGTTGTTACCACCGGAGCTAACATGGTGCATGACATGGTGGAGTCGCTTGGTCACCGCCACTGGATAGGCACCTTTCTTGCCGAAGACACAGAACTGAAGAACCAGGACATCGGGCGAATAGGCGACATCTACATCGGACAGGATGCCTTCAAGGGCTTAGAAGAATGGATATACAAGACCTTGGAAAGCATACCTGAAACGAAGAGAGAACGCATATCTACCACCGAGCTTCTTTTCGAAATCGGCAAAAGAATCTCTGACCCAGATTCTATCCTCGCCACCGCAGCAAAGAAAAGAGTTCCCATCGTAAGCCCAGGTATAGTTGACTCAATAGCAGGCTACCACATGTGGATGTTCGGACAAGACAAAAAACTGAGGCTAGACCCGCTTCTTGACACCCACCGACTCGTCGACGTTGTTTACGACGCAAAAAAGGTCGGCATAATCATCTTGGGGGGCGGCTGGCCCAAACACTATGCCCTCTTTGCCAACACCTTTAGGGAAGGCGTTGACCGTGCAGTCCAGATCACCATGGATCGTCCAGAACCTGGCGGATTAAGCGGCGCCACCTTGAAAGAGGCGATTAGTTGGGGAAAAGTGAAGCCTGAAGGAAAACAGGTCACCGTCATCTGCGACGCAACAATTGCTTTCCCACTGATTGTTGCCGCGGCACTGGAAGCCGTCAAAAAATTTGATTTGGTGTAACGTAAAAGTAAGAAGGTTATTGTTTTCTGTATCTCATCTCTGAAGTGTCTGTTGAAAGTATTAAATCATCACCTACGAATTGGTAATCATCAACTGAATACCAGTCACTGATTTCAGACCCGTTGGTTCCCCAGTATATTACACCATCTTTTGCTTGCCATGTACCTTGTTGACGTCGTATTTGATGTCCAAAATCAAAGAAATCTGTCCAAGTACCATCAGCTTTATAGTTTATCCAAGCTGAAGCAATATGGGTTACAGGTTTTCCACTTGATGTCCCTTCGACAAACGTCCAATTTCCAACAAACCTTCCATCATGGTTTGGGTCAGTATTTGAATTGTTATTAGTGGATGAACCTTCATTGTCTCCGCCTGTATTGGTGTTGCCGTTTCCCCCAGAATTAACTCCCTCTAAAATCGAATCAAGTATTCCCTCATTATTAATTAATACCACCCCTGCAATAACTGAAACAATTACAATAGCAGACAGTATCATCGTGGTTTTTTTCATAACATCCATTTCTCCTTATCTTTTGTCCTAATCCTATTTGAAGCCCAATAATTGATGTCGCAGTAGAAATGCTGCACTGATATTTATACCTTATAGACATGAACCGCTGCCATAAATTGCAAATTCTACACAACTTTTTTTGCTCTGTTTTTTAAGCAAGAAAATGTGAACTTTCCTGTTGATTGGTTACCCGAAAACCGGTCTATTAGGAGACTCATAACAGTACATTGTTGAAAACAGTATTTTTTCTGAAATTCAGCAGCACACTATCAAAACATCACAAACAGTTCACACAAACAAGCCAAAACCTTGTTAAAACAAACTTTTCAGCAAATTTAGGAAACAAAAACAACTTACCACCATAACAGTTTGTGCCGCAAGCTAAATAGCTATAAAAGGCGATTCTACTTTTAAGTGGGAGAAAAGATGGTTCTAGATCGCCTCGGCTCTTCACTCAACGATGCCCTTAAGAAGGTTTTTAGAGCGCCGGTTATGGACGAGAAAACCGTTAAGGAGCTTGTCCGCGACCTCCAGCGGGCGCTACTGCAAGCCGACGTTAACGTTAAGCTGGTTCTCGAAGTTTCGAAGAGAATCGAAGAACGGGCTATGAAAGAGAAGGTTCCGCCCGGAGTTTCCAGAAGAGAGCATGTAGTGAAGGTGGTTTACGAAGAGTTAACCCGTTTTCTGGGCGAAAAACCTGCCTCGCTGAAGATAGAGCCCGGAAAAAGGACGGTTCTCATGCTTGTGGGGATTCAGGGTTCAGGAAAGACCACTGCTTCAGGGAAACTGGCGAAATACTTCCAAAAAAGAGGCTTAAAAACCGCGTTGGTTTGCACCGACACCTACCGACCCGGAGCTTATGACCAGCTGAAGCAGCTGGCAGGCAGAGTAAACATTCCAGTTTATGGTGAACCGAAAGAAAAGAAGTCCGAAAAGATTGCTTTGAGGGGCTTGAAGCAGTTCAAGGATTACGAAGTTGTTATTGTTGACACGGCTGGTCGCCACAAGGAAGAGAAGGGCTTGATTGATGAGATGAAGCGGCTGGAGAAGGCGATAAAGCCCGACGAAGCGATTCTGGTCATCGACGGAACTATCGGTCAACAGGCAGCCGTGCAGGCTAAAGCGCTTCACGACGCCACGCCAATCGGCTCCATTCTTGTGTCGAAACTTGACGGCTCTGCCAGGGGAGGCGGCGCACTCTCAGCCGTGGCTGCCATCGGAGCACCCATCAAATTCATCAGTGCAGGCGAAAAGCTCGGCGACATTGAACCCTTTATTCCCTCCAGATTTGTGGGCAGGCTGCTGGGCATGGGGGACCTTCAGAGCCTCGTTGACAAAGTGCGCGAAGCAGAAGTGAAGGTGCCCGAGAAGAAGGCTCGCGCCTTTCTGAGCGGAAAATTCACTCTAACTGACATGTATGAACAGTTCGAGTCTATGAAAAAAGTTGGTCCCTTGAAGGGTCTCTTGAAGATGATTCCCGGAATGAACTACAACATCCCTGATGAGCAGATGAACATGGCTGAAGATGCCCTCAAGAAATGGCGCGTGATCATCCAGTCTATGACCCCCAAAGAAAGAGATAAACCCAAGATTCTCTCCTCCTCCCGGATTCGTAGAGTTGCCCGCGGTTCAGGTACCACAGAGAAGGAAGTAAAAGAACTGATAAAACAGTATAACCAAATGAGAAAAATGATGAAAACCTTTAGACGAAAGAAACTTCCCTTTTTCGGAAAAGGCATTCCAAGAACCTGAAAAACTGAAAACTGATGGATAATTATTTGCCAAACGAGGAAAATTCAATGGATATACTCAAAAAGGCGCAAGAAATGCTTGAGGCACAGCCTCTCTGTGACCACTGTTTAGGTAGACAATTCGCTCTTCTTGGGTATGGGCTGAGTGACCAGCAACGAGGCGAAACCCTGAAGCTTCTCCTCACAATGAAAAACCATCAGCAGGCACTTTCCGGCAAGAAAACAGGATTCTCCAATCTCCGGACCTTAGCGTCGAATGGAGCTTCTGACATGGCTGCTGAGATACTCCACAACATGAGACGGAGAGCACGAAAAAAGAGGGAATGCTACCTCTGTCAAGGGCTGTTCAAAAGCGTTGATTTGCTGGTAGAAAACGCCATAGATGCGCTCAGAGAATATGAGTATACCACCTTCCTCGTTGGCATAGAGCTGCCAACAACCGTTGAGGAGAGGGAAGACGAGTTCAAAGCCAGTTTTGAGGTGGCGTATGGAGAGAGCATGAGAAACGAATTCAGCCGAGACATAGGAAAAAAAATCGCCGCAGCTACAAAGAAACCTGCTGAATACAAAAAACCTGATGTGGTAGTTCTGGTTCGACCATTCACTGGAGAAGTTATTCTCCAATCTAACCCTCTCTACGTTAGGGGAGCATACAAAAAGCTTGTTCGAAACATCCCCCAATCGAAGTGGCTATGCAGAAGCTGTAGAGGCGAGGGCTGCCCGAAATGCGACGGAACCGGAAAAATGTATCAAGAATCAGTTGAAGAAATCGTTGCTGGACCCCTTTTGGAGAAAACTGGGGGAGAAGATGTGGCATTCCATGCGGCTGGACGAGAAGATGTGGACGCCCAGATGCTGGGAACTGGAAGACCATTCATTATGGAAATCAAAAAGCCTAGGAAACGGTTCATAGACCTTCAGAATGTTGAAGAAATCGTTAATGCGCAAGCTCAAGGCAAAGTCGAAGTTCTGAATCTTCGTTTCGCCACTAAAACTGATATCAGGCGATTGAAGAAGGGTGAGGCATCCAAGAAAATCTATAAGGTTCTTGTTGATTTTGACAGGGATGTTTCGGATGAAGAGTTGGAAAACATAAAGAAAACGTTGGCAAACTCTGTCATTCACCAGCAAACGCCGTTACGTGTTTTGCATCGAAGAGCGGACTTGGTTCGAGAAAAGTACATATATGAGACGCAGATTAAGAGGTTGGCACCTAACCGTGCAGAGATGAAGATACGTTGTCAAGGAGGGCTTTATATTAAAGAGTTGGTAAGCGGCGATGAAGGGCGCACCGTCCCCAGCGTAGCCTCTATTATCAACGCTGAAGCAAAGCCTCTTGAGTTAGATGTTTTAAAGATTATCATGGAGGACTCTTAAGTTGGGAAGAAAAGCAAAAGGTTACCGCAGAAAAACCCGTTATCTCCTGAAAAGGAAACCCAGAGAACGGGGAAAAACAGGACTAAGCAGGGTATTACGTGAGTATGAACCTGAAGAAAAAGTTGTGATTAAACTGGACCCTAGCGTTCACAAGGGCATGCCTCATCGGAGATTCCACGGCAAAATCGGTGTTATCGCTGAGAAACGGGGGCGAAGTTACGTTGTTAATGTGTCTCAAGGGAATGCAATTAAGGAGATAATCGTTCGCCCAGAACACATTACACCACATAAGGGGGCATAAAAATGGCGCGAAAGGCTCTGAAAGAACGTATAATCACAGTTCCCCACGTAAAAGAAGCCTTGGAGGCTATCGGCGAGGAACGGCTGGACCAGTTCCAGAGAAGGTCTCTCGACTACGCGACAAAATTCACCAAAGTTGATGCCGCCAAAGTGGATACTATCGTGAAAGAGTTTATAGAAAAATTTGAAGTGGAAGAGGAAGAGGCTGTGCAAATAATAAACGCTATGCCTGAAAGCATCCAAGAAATCAGAGTGTTTTTGTCTGGTGGTCGCAGGATAATTGAAACCTCCAAACTAGAAAAAATACTGGCTTTTTTGAACAAGTATAGAAAAAAGGAATAAAGGACTTTTTCTAATTATATATACTCTAAACTAGTTGTTACCATTTCGGGGGCAGGCAAAGAATGGAAAGGAGCGAGAAGAGATACGAAGAGTATGCTTACGTTCTGGATTATCTTCCTCATGGAAGACCAGGGGCTAGACCAGGGTACAGAGCAGGGGCACTGGTTCAGGTAGTGGGCGAAGAATACTTCACCTTTCTTGAGGCAATCGCTAGAGATGGCATTGTTCTCAAGACTTCTGACCGGGTCTACGTTGGAAAAGATTCTCGGAAAAAAATAACCTACATCATTGGGCGAATAAACTATGAGGATTTAACCTCTAACGCTAAGATGGAGCTCTCTGGAACCATAGAAAAGATAGTGTTTAACCGAGAACGGTGGTTCATCAACTTCTTCAACACCGCACAGGCAATAACACCCAGGATGCATGCCCTAGAATTGATTCCAGGCATCGGAAAAAAATACATGTGGCAAATTATCGATGAAAGAGACCGGAAACCCTTCCAGAATCTAGAGGATTTACAGAACCGCGCCAACATGCCTACCCCCTCCAAACTCATTACGCGAAGAATTTTGGAGGAAATGGCTGGCGATAGTAAATATAGACTGTTTACGAGAGCGCCCTAGTGGAACAAATCAATCTTCTTCAAAGGGCGAAACATCTTCTTCGCCTTTACGGCTTTTTCCCAAAGAAACGTTTAGGGCAAAACTTCACAGTGAACTCGGACATGCTGCAACGGTTGGTGTCCCACGCTTCTCTAACTGAGGATGATGTTGTCCTAGAAGTTGGGGCAGGCCTCGGCTTTCTTACACGTCTTCTTTCCAGCGAATGCAAGAAAGTTGTTGCAGTTGAGGTTGACCCCAACATTGTGGGAATCTTGAGGGCGCAGCTTCGCGGTCTGCAGAATGTAGATTTGATAGAGGGCGACATCCTCAAGGTTTCCCTTCCTCCCTTCAGCAAAGTGGTTTCTGCTCCTCCCTACTCCATTTCCTCTCCGCTTCTATTTCGTCTGCTAGAAAGAAGCTTTGACTGGGCAGTTCTGATTCTCCAGAAAGAGTTTGCGGAGAGGTTGGCGGCTTCGGTGGGAAGCAAAGATTACGGAAGGCTAACAGTTAATGTCTACTACAGGGCTGAGGTGGAGCTTCTTGATCCTGTCCCCCGAACAATGTTTTATCCCCCGCCAGACGTGGACTCCATGATGGTACGCCTGAAGCCTCGGAACCCCCCATTCCCTGTGGAAGATGAGGCAGTATTTTTTGAGCTTGTTCGAACACTGTTTACTCAGCGAAACAAGAAAGTGAGAAACGGCTTGATTTCCTTCTTGCGCAAACGTGAAATAAGCCGAAAAGAAGCGGTGGAATTGGCTGATTCCACAGTTTACAGCGCCAAGAGGGTGCGGGAATTGGCGCCAGAAGACTTCGGGATTTTAGCGAATGAGCTTCGAAAGTTTCAAAATCGTGCTGCTGGACACGTCGAAAAAGTGTAACACAGTATCCACTTAGTTCATTCCCTCAACTGAACCGATATTTGCTGCTCCCAAAGAAAAATCCCGTAGAAAGCGCCGCTTTTTCTTGTTTTTTACAAATCGCTCTACCAAATATCGAATAGTTTTTATAATATCTGTTTAACTATGATGAGCAGAGCAGGTGAGAAATGGACAATGAAGGCTCATAACTATCGGGAGGTAAAGGGTCAAGCCTATACACGAAAGAAGTACATCCGAGGCTCCCCCTCCTCAAAAATAGTGAAGTTCACTATGGGCGATACATCCGGTAGCTATAAGTATCAAGCCCGACTGATCGCCGAGAAGGAAGTACAGATTCGACACAACGCTTTGGAAGCTGCGCGCATAGCAGCTAACAGGGTTCTCTCAGAAAAACTGGGAAGCAGCTACCTTCTACGGATTATGCCTTACCCTCATGTTGTGCTCCGAGAAAACAAAATGATTTTTGGAGCCCATGCGGACCGACTTCAAGACGGAATGAGAAACGCTTTTGGCAAAGCCGTGGGACTCGCAGCCCGTGTGAAATCGAATCAGCCGGTTATCATGGTTAACGTAAACAAGGATGGCATTGAAGTTGCCACGCAAGCGCTGAAACGGGGCGGCGCTAAATTACCCACACCCTGCCGTGTAGTTATCGAGAAACTTGAGGATTAGTTGAGGGAGTGACTTTGCAGGAGTCTAGCCATGAAGGCGGGACTTGCAATAACTGTGTGCTCCTCACTTCATTTTATGCTCGTACAAAGGATAAACAGTATGGGGTATGAACTTGGTTTCTGAGAACTTGATTGTTAATATCGAGGAAGAAATTGCGGCTGATGGAAGATTCACTGGCGGAAAGGGCGCTAATTTAGCGAAACTTTTCCACATACTGGGAGAAGGTAATGTTCCATACGCTGTGATGGTTACCACAGAATTCGCTAAGGCACTACTCAACGATCCGGAGATTGTAGAGTTAGTGAAAGACTTGGATGCTGCATTGGATAAAGACGATGAGGCTGAGGCTCAAAAGATTGCAAAGAAAATAGTGAACTGGATCGAAAACATAAAGGCGCATCCAGAACTCCTTGTCTTGCTAGAGAAAAAAATCGAGATTATGAAGAAGCGGGTTGGGCGGAACAGAGTTGCCGTCAGAAGCTCCGGAATCACCGAGGACATGGCTACAGCCGCCTTTGCGGGACAATTTGAAACATACCTTAACGTTCACTTAAACCCCTCTAGTGTAATCAAAAATGTTCTGAAATGCATTGCATCTGCCTTCGGCTGGAGGGTTATAGATTACAGACAGGATTTGCGTAAGAAAAGTATTCTTGACATGTCAGAGGCTGAACTGCTTAAACAAGGTTTAATCTCTGTTGTTATCCAGACTATGGTTGACTCAGAGAAATCTGGCGTGGCTTTCTCTATAGACCCTAACACTGGCAACCGTAATGTAGGCGTGATTCAGGCAGTTTACGGCTTAGGCGAAATGATTGTGCAAGGAAAAGAGAGCGCATCCTGGACTGGTTTCGTTAAAGAACCTGAAGTCAAAGTTCTCGGAACCATCCCGACCAAAGACCCTCAAAAAGAAATGATGGTTTACGACGCGAAAACCAAGTCGAACCGTGACATTCCCGTTGGCTTGCGTGACCCAAGGGTTCTCACCGTTGATGAAGCAAATCAGGTTGCCAACCATGTTACAACCATAGAAAAAAGCTACAAAAAGCCAATGGACGTGGAATATGCAGTCGAAAACGGCAAAGTCTTCATAACACAGGCGAGACCAGAAACTGTCCACGCTACTCGAACCGTGTTGACCCTGTTCAAGCTTAAGAAGGAACCAAAAGCGGCTCCAATTTTCGTTGGTATACCTGTTGGAACAAAGATTGCTTCAGGGATTGTCGCTAAAGCAGAGACTCCTGAGGAAGCTGTGAAGGAGATTGTGGCATTCAACAAGAAGGGCATAAAGCCGATGCTTCTCACCTCGATGACGACGCCCGACTGGGAAGTCATTATGAGCCTCGAAAAAGTTTCTGCGCTGATTTGTGAGAGAGGCAACAGGACATCTCACGCTGCCATAGTTTCCAGAGAAAGAGGGATTCCATGCGCTGTTGGCGTTGTTAGCGCCCTTAGCCTAGAAGATGGAGATAAGATTACCCTCGACTGTTCGAGCGGTCAAGCGAGGGTATTCCAAGGTGAGATACCTTTTGAGGTACAGGAAATCGAATTAAAGGAAATTCCAGAAACACTCACAAAAATCTTGGTGAACATAGGCAGCCCAGATGAGGCTCTGCACATCAGCCAGCTGCCATCTCAGGGCAGCTCTCTTGTTCGCATCGAATTCGTTGTAACAAGCGCAGAATTGCATCCAGTGTTTGCTTTGAGGGCTGACCGGCTTGGTCCTGAAAGATGGGCTGATGATGTCAAGAAAAAATACCCTCTAATCACATCTCTGACTGAGGAGTACATCAAAAGGCTGAAGACTGGTGTAGCAATAATCGCTGGGGCATTCAAACCGCGTAAGATTATTGTGCGCTTCTCAGATTTCAAAACAAACGAATATGCGTCTTTGCCTGGAGCAGTCTATTACGAAATCAGCTGCAAGTGCGGCAAAAGCATATCTCTGAAGTCACAGAAAAAATGTCCCATCTGCGGTTCAACAGACATTGAAGTCAACAAAATCGAGCTTGAGTTCCAAGAAAACAATCCTATGATAGGCTTCAGAGGCGCTTCAAGATACATCGACGACTTCTTCTGCGAGGCATACGCGCTGGAACTGGAAGCTTTTACGCAAGTACATGAGCTGGGATTAACAAACGCGGTTCCAATGGTTCCCTTCATCAGGACGACTACTGAGGCAGAAAAGGTAACTGAACTAATCAAAAATGTCTTCAAGAAAAAGGGCTTAAAGATGCCTGACATCATCTTCATGGCTGAAGTTCCTAGCATCTGTATTATTCCAAAAATCTTCTCTGAATACTGTGACGGCTTCAGCATAGGAAGCAACGACCTCACCCAGCTGACTCTGGGAATAGATCGTGACAGCGAAAAAATTGCTTGGGCGTTCAATGAATCTGACCCTGCAGTGACTAAATCCATCGAAATGCTGTGCGAGGGGGCTCATTCCATGAATCCGGAGAGAACTGTGGGAATCTGCGGTCAGGCACCAAGTGATCTGGGAAAGGATTTCCTGAAGTTCTTGACTATGCATCTGGATTCTATTGGCGTCAACCCCGACAAGGTTGTTGAAACTCTGCTTTCAGTAAAGGAGATAGAGGCTGAACTGATCGAAGTTATTAAGAGAAACAAAAAAGATTACACAAAAATAGCTAAAGAACTGGGAATAACAGAGAGTAACTCTAGGTACTTGCTGAAGAAATTTGCGTCCGCGGTCTGAAATTCGAATAAACCTGATTAGCGCTTTTCACTGGCGGATCGTGAATGCAGAGGCTCTGGCTTGCTGGAGCCATCCTTAATTGCTGATTTCCTATAGTAAACTGTGGATGAGAACAATGTCCTTTAATCTTGAAGAGAAGAGACTGAAGAGAGAAATAGAGAAACTGAAGCCTAAAATCGTGTTCTTGCAGCTTCCGGAAGGACTGAAACCCGAGGCTCCTCACCTAGCCTCCATCATCGAGGAAGCCGGAGCTACGGCAATAGTCTCAACTGATCCATGCTACGGAGCCTGCGACCTAGCTGTTCCAGAAGCAAAGATTCTGGGTGCAGACCTCATAGTTCATTACGGGCACACTCCCATGACCATACATACGGGGGTGCCAATCGTTTATGTTGAGGCAAGGGCGAAAATCAGCGTCAAAGAAGCCCTAACGGAAGCCTTGGCTTACCTTGAGTCTTGGAGCAAAATTGGTTTGGTTACAACGGTTCAGCATGTCCACCAACTCGGTGAAGCGAAAAGCCTGCTTGAGGCTGCCGGAAAAACCGTTTTTGTGGGGGATGCTGATCCAGTTAAGCATCCTGGGCAGGTGATTGGATGCGATTTTGGCAACGCCCAATCTGTTTCGGAGAATGTTGAGGCGTATGTTTTTGTTGGCGGCGGCAGATTTCATGCCCTGGGTTTAGCTTTAGCCACGGAAAAGCCAACGGTAATCGCTGATCCCTACGAAAAAAGAGCATATCCGTTACAAGATGAGGTTAGGCGGCTCATAAAGCAACGTTGGGCTAACATCTGCGAGGCAAAGAAAGCAAAAAGCTTCGGCGTGCTGATAAGCCTGAAAAGTGGGCAGATGAGGCTGAGGGACGCGATGAAAATCAAAGAAAAACTTGAACAACATGGACTGAAGACTACATTACTTGCCCTCAGAGAGGTTACATCTAGCGCCCTGATGCAGTTTCCAAGTTTAGATGCGTTTGTAAACACCGCCTGCCCGCGACTTTCCTTGGATGATTCGCAGAGTTTCCGTAAACCTCTTCTGTCTCTTAACGAAGCACTTGTATTGCTGGGGGAACTGAAATGGGAGGAACTGCTCAGAAGAGGCTGGTTCGGAAACGCGACCTAGAGCGGGCGCTGTCACAGATTGAAATCCATCCGCTGCCCAACGCTTACCTTGAGCAGTACACTACCCCTTCAGATGTTGCGGCTGAGGCACTCTACTTGGCAGCGTACGTTTACGGTGATGTTGTCGACAAAACTGTTGTGGATTTAGGTTGCGGCACAGGAAGACTAGCCATAGGCGCCGCTCTGTTAGGCGCAAAGGCGGTTTTCGGCGTTGATGTGGATGAGGTTGCGGTGAGGGTGGCGCAGAAAAATGCGGAAAAAATGGGTGTGAAAGAAAAAACCTGTTGGATTGTAGCGGATGTAGATGTTGTTAAGGGCGCTTTTGATACTGTACTGCAGAATCCTCCGTTTGGGGTTCAACGAAGGAGAGCAGATAGGCGGTTCATGTCTAAATCGTTAGAGTTAAGTAGCACAATCTACTCGTTTCACAAAGGCGGAGAAGGTAACCGAGAATTCATCAAAAGGTTTATTGAGAGGCACGGAGGAAGAATAACTAACATATTTCCCCTGAAAATGGAAATTCCGAGAATGTTTAAGTTTCACACAAAGAAAAAAAAGATTACCCAAGTTGATCTATATAGAATAGAAGGAAAAGTTCATGAGCGAACCTGAAAGAAAGAGTGGGTTATTCGTTGTTCCTGGAGACCGTTTAGGCGTCATAGAAGAGTTTACGTCTGGATCCGGAACCTACGTGGAAGACGGAACCATCCACTCAAAAATAACGGGGCGCACTCTGTTAGACATGCTAAACAGGCAGGTCTCCGTGTATCCCCTTGTTCAAACAGTAAACACCCCCAAGGTGGGAGACATAATCACTGGATTGGCTTTAGACGTGAAAAGCAAGAACGCAATTTTACGCATTTTCCAGATTGGAGACAAAACGCTTTCCGGCTTTTTCAAAGGCGCTTTGCACATATCTGGCGTGAGCCACGGCTACGTAGACAACATGTTTGATGTCTGCAAAGCAGGCGACGTCATGACTGCGAAGGTGATTAGCACCGAAAACAGGTCCGTCTTTTTATCAACAGCAGATAAAGGCTTGGGCGTAATATATGCTCTCTGTTCAAGATGTGGACATGTTTTGCAGCCAGAAAATCATGGACTGACCTGCTCCAAATGCGGAAACTTTGAGAGGCGTAAAATGTCTCCTGATTACGGAAAAGAGGTAACTCACGAGGTGGAGCAAAATGAAAGTTAAGATCCTGAAAAACACGGACAATGAACTGAAACTTGAGGTGCAGGGGGCAGGGCATTCCCTTCTAAATCTGCTGCAAAAGACTCTCTTGGAAGATGACACCATCGAGATGGCTGGCTATGATGTGCCTCATCCTCTCGTTGACAGCGGAATACTGTATGTTCGCACAAAGGAAAAGCAAAACCCTGAAGCCGTTATAAAAGAGGCAACCAAAAAAATTCATGACCTTGGAAAAAACTTCCAGAAATCTTTCAAGAAAGCGTCTAAGGAATATAAACAAAAATAGGCAAGAGTTTTTCTGTTCGCCTCTGTGACCGTTTTATAGGTTAAGCTTCATCTTTGCAGTGCGGAGAAGCAAGCTGAACGCTTCAACTTCGTCTCCGTTCTGTTCTAGGATTTCTAACCCCTCCTCCATCGTCATTGAACCCCGTATCCAAGCATACACAATCAACGCTTCGGCAGCATCCGCCTTTTTGTGATTGTCGATTCTTGACGGCAGAAATTTTCTTAACTCCACCTCTTTGAAGGCATCCGCAAGCAAACGACCCTTAACCTTGATTCCAGTTGCTTCTCCCTTCTTTTTGGATAACGCAAGAGAATAAAGGAAATTCACGTACGCATCTCCCAGAGATGCCAGTTTCTGATCCATCAAAACTTGGCTGAGGCTCTCGTATTGTGGCACAAACGTAAACATGCGACTATTCCACCTTTCTGTCTGACTTAGTAAATGGGGTGGAATAAATTTAAAGGCTAAGTAAACCGAATGTGGAGATGATGGTTTTGCTTCCTAAAAGATTTCGCTCCATAAAACCTGAGATCAGAGTGTTGGGTGTTGACGATGGCGCGTTTGTTCCCCGCACCCGAGGAACCGTAAAAGTTGTGGGGGTCGTCTATCGGGGAGGCTGCTGGTTTGAAGGAGTCATGCAAACAGAAGTAACCATTGATGGGCTGGATGCTACCGAAAAAATGGCTGCTATGATTACAGGCTCTCCTTTCTACGCCGAAATTCGGGTTGTGGTGTTAGATGGCGTCACCTTCGCCGGCTTCAATGTGGTGGACATCAGCGAACTCTCCCGCAGGGTAAACTTGCCCGTTATATCGGTGGTGCGCGAAAAACCTGATTTGGATGGAATAAGAAGTGCTCTTAGGAATCTCCCGGATTTTGAGGTTAGATGGCGGGCTATGGAGAACGCTGGAAAACTTTTCGAGGTTGAGACTCGGCGTGGAGAGAACCCTGTTTACATTCATATATCCGGAATTTTGTTGGATGACGCCAAAAAGATTATGAAAAAAACATCAACACACAGCCTAGTTCCCGAGGCTTTGCGAGTAGCACACATTATAGCTTCTGGAGTAACTTGTTTAAGAGAAAAGATTTAAATGAGTAAATTGCAACCGAGTTTGCGCAGAAAGTGTGGTGACTGAATATGGAATTCTGTCCGAAATGTGGAACGCGATTGGTTTCGAAACCCGGAAAAAAGGCGAAAAAAGATGTGACCCCGCTTGTATGCCCAAAATGTGGCTACAAGAAAAAGATTGAAGACAAGGCGCCTGTTGCCCCTAAACCAGTAAAGCCTTCTCACCAAGAATCCATAGCTATTATCGGAAAAAAGGAACAAAAACTGCGTACTTTGCCCACAGTCAGGATAGGTTGCCCCAAATGTGGCAACAACACCGCCTACGTTTGGCAAGTGCAGACAAGAGGAACAGACGAGTCGTCAACACAGTTTTTCCGATGCACAAAATGCAGTTATACCTTCCGCGAATACAGCTGAAACATCATCCAATTGGCTGAAATAGGTTCACTTCACGTTGTTGCCTAGGCAAACAAACACCTTAAATTCTAGGTAGCTTAAACATAAATGATAACGGAGATTTGATGATGTTCAAGGCTAAAATGGCTGATGCAAAAATTTTGAAGGACATGATGGGCGCTATTTCCATACTCGTAGACGAAGCCACCTTCGACCTGACTCCTGAAGGAATGAAACTTCGCGCCATGGACCCCTCAAGGGTCGCCATGGTCGATTTCGAGTGGCCAAAAACAGTTTTCGATGAATATTCATGTAGTGAAACCATGAAGATGTGCATCAACATAAGCGAAATCCTGAAGTTGCTGAAGAGAACCGGAAAAGACGAATCAGTTGAGTTATCTCTGGACGAAAAGACTGGGAAACTGAAAATTGCGGTCAGAGGAAACTATTCTCGCACCTTCAATATGCCCACTTTAGAGGCGATGGAGGAGGAGGTTCCCACTCCCAAAGTCAACTTCAACGTTAAAGCAAAAACCACAACAGAGGGATTACGGGAAGCCATAGAGGACGCTAATCTGGTGAGCGACCACGTTCGAATCGAGGCTGATAAAGAAAAGATGGTTATGACCGCCTCAGGCGACATCATGGGGGCTACGATAGAGTTTAAGGCAGGAGACGATGTGCTCTTGGAGATGTCGGCGAAAGAGGCTTCTAAAGCCACTTTCAGCTTAAGTTACCTCTCGGAGATAGTGAAGGCGGCTGTGCCTACATCAGAGATTGTTGTCATCGAGTTTTCGACTGATATGCCAATTAAACTGGATTTCCAGCAGGAAAAAGAGGGAAAACTGAAGTTTTTCTTGGCTCCCAGAATAGAAGTGGAGTAGCGCATAGCAAAATGGGAGGTTAAGCAGTTACTCACTGCTTACGACCAGGCGAAGTATCCTTTCATGAAAGAAGCCGCCGAGCACGTAAGAGGAATCGGAATAGACTTTGATGAGTTAGAACGCGACAGTGACTTTTATCTCCCCTTCTTGGACCGTGCGGAGGAGCGGATTAGACATGCCTTACTTGACGTTTCTGCTTATGCATCTACTCAGCCACGGGATGAGCCTAGGGAGAAAGAAATTGAGATATTCTCTTTTCCAATAGCTGTTATGCTGGTTGCTGCCACAGAGGACTCTTTCATCAAAAGCAGATACTCTTTGGCTGAGGCAAAACGGGCTTCTACTTTAATGAGTAATGAGGACGCAGAGAAGCTTTCCGTGGTCGCCAACAACTTCAATTGGAACATAAGGTTGGTGAATGACGTTAACCTGCCGCATTATGTTTTTGCCGTCAGTTTTCCTGTTTTCTTGAAGAACGCAACAGGCTTTCACGACACGAACTGGAAGCTTGTTAATCACCTTCTGATAGACGGGGCAGTTTACCTTACAAAACATGAAGTAAGCCGCCTGCTAGAAGAAGAGGTGAGACGATACATCGAAGAGAAAGCTGATACAAAAATAAAGTCTCTTCCTCCCGGCATCATGGCTAGAGTAACTCAGCTGAGGCAACTGGCTGCAGAGAGACGGGAACAAATCAAGCTTGAAGAGATGCCGCAGCGCGTAGTTATGGAAGCCTTTCCTCCATGTATTAAGGGCGTGTATGACAGGGTGTCAGCTGGTCGCCCCGCCTCTCACATAGGCAGATTCGCGTTAACTTCCTTCCTGCTGAACATTGGCATGACTGAGGAGGATGTTTTCAAGTTTTTCCGCTCCGTCTCAGACTTCAACGAACGAATGACCCGCTACCAGGTGGAGCACATCGCCGGAACCAGAGGGTCAGGAACAAAATATACGCCCCCAAACTGCGCTACGTTACGCACTCACGGAATCTGCATCTCACCAGATCCCGAATGCCGTGGCGCGGTTAATCCTCTGGTTTGCTATAAACGGAAACTACGAACTATCCCTGAAGAGAAGCCAACTGAAGAAGCTTAGCGTTTTTTTGGGCTGGTCTGTTTATTCTTTTGGTTTTGTGATTATGGAAAGCACGACAGATGCTGTTGTCAGTGCTAGGAAGAGGGCTCCGAAAATTGAGAGGGGAGTTCTGAAGATGGGCTGCCAATGTAGAACCTCGTTTGAGGGAAGGGCAAGCGCGTAAGATGCCAAGAAAACCGCGAAAAAGACTGCTCCTGTTCCTTGGGTTAAAAACACAAGCCGAGCCAAGTTTCTTTTCAACTGAAGCATCCTCTCTGTGCCTAAACTAAGTGCTATAGTCGTTTAATGTTTTTCTATTCTTGCTTGTAAGACCTGCGCATTCACTGGTTACACTAATAATATTAACTTCAAACACCACAGTTTTATGGTAGATGTGAACGCTGTGGCAGATGTACGGACAGATTGGTCGCTTAGACTTGGAATGTTTCTGGTTTCCATCTCATGGTTCTCTTACATGCTTTACGAGTTCGCCAATGGCGTAATCAATCGTGGTCCACTCACAGTCTTTTGGATTCTTGTAACAGACGTGCCCGCATGCATTGGTATTGGCTTCAGGGCTGCAGCGGGGTTCATCGCCCTAGTAACCGTTCTGTTCTACCTGCTCAGAAGAGACCTTTCTAAGCCTGAAGCGTTAATGGCGGTTAGGCTGGTTATACTTTTTGAGGCTGCCTACTGGTTCCTCAGCTTCTTCATGTCTGGCGTTTGGGGAATCGCTTGGTTTTCAAGCCCCTATGCTGACGCTTTCGGCGGGGCGTTTCTGATGACAATCAACAACACTATTCCTTGTTTCGTGCAGTCGATAGGGCTTGCAGGCGTTCTCGTTAAGTTATTCTTGGAATTAAGCCCTACCAAACCAGTAAAGAATGCGATAAAATGGGGATTAACTGCCGGCGCTTTCTATGTTTTTGTTTTCTGGCTCAACAACACTGGCAACTGGATTGCCGCAATAGTTGAAAAGGGAACAGACTATGTGCTACTTTATCCCGCTAACCTGTTCAGCTTCCTTTTAGCCACTGTCGGATTGCTTCTGCTTGCACTATACACCGCATATTTCGCGAGAAAATCTTTCAGCGCAAAGTCTTTGGCGGAGCTTAACCTGCACACCGTAGGCGCTATCGTAACGTTTGTTGGTCTGTATTTTGGCGTGAACTATGTGATGTGGATTCTCCTTGGGAGTGTCGGCGGCTGGGGCACTTGGTATGCGTGGTTTCTGGGTCATAACTTGGACTTGTGGGCTATGTCCCTGCCTCTAGTTGGGTTGCCATTGCTATTCCGTAGACGACCCAAAGGTTGAACACAAAAACACGGCTAGTTTGTCGGATTAGTCATCTTCATATTCGCTTTTCGCAAGTTCAACTGACTGAGTATCCCTGTGTTCTTTTCTTTCCAGCCCTAATTGCTTCTTTTTCTTTCCAACTTTTTCTCTGCCCAGCATGAAGCTGTATTCTGCTTCCGTTATCTCGTCGTTCTCTAGCATTTTTTCTAACTGCTCTTCGTCATAGACATCCGTTGTCTCGGTTTCTTCTTCATCCTCTTCTTCAACACGTTCTTTTTCTTCTTCTCTCATCTTTCTTCACAAGTACTAGATTTTGTGTTTCATATAAATACACCCAATCGACATTTAGCATTCTGTTTTGTGACATAAAACAAAAAATCTCCAGAAACGGAATCTGCAGAAGACCGTTTTGATGTGGTCCATGTGACGTGAATCCTGTTTAAATATTGTTTTTGATGTATACTGTATGATGGGCGGAAGAGTTGAACATGTCCTCCTTGTCGCAGAGCTTTATCCGAGAAAAATTCGCTGACTACTATAAACAGCACTCCGCATCCATTATAGCCCCCTCCTATCTCAAAAGGCGTGAGTTCGGTTTTCTCCTCCTCGAAAAGAGAGTCATGCTGAGGCACAAAGGCTTCATGGATGTCGAACGCCTCAGGTCCTCGTTGGCTACCACCGTGCCCTCAGACGTTTACTATTCAAGCGCCTACTATGAACGCCCCGAGGAAGAGATGAGGGCAAAGGGGTGGCTGGGGGCGGACCTAGTTTTTGACATCGACGCAGACCACATCCCAACCCCATGCGCCACGGTTCACGACATCTGGGTCTGCACTGGCTGCGGCGCTTCTGGCAGAGGGGTGCCTCCACAGAAATGTCTCAGTTGTGGCGGAACAAAATTCAAGGAGAAGACTTGGCCTTGCGAAGTTTGTTTAGAGGCTTCCAAGGTTGAGGCGATTAAGCTTTTGGATGTTTTGATAGAGGATTTCGGGTTTCCGTTAGATGTGTTGACTGTTGCGTTTTCGGGGCACAGGGGATATCACGTTCATGTGGAAAGCAAAGCGGTGCGAGAGTTGGATTCGTTGGGTCGCAAGGAAATTGTTGACTACGTTATGGGGATAGGGTTGGAGGCTGAATTTCATGGTTTGGGGAGAAGCGCTATGCCCGATAGAAGGGTTTCTGGTCCAGACTTGAATGACCGCGGATGGAGGGGACGGGTGGCTAAGGGAACATACGACTTCCTGCTGACAGCTTCTAAAGAGGATTTAATGAAAATAGGTCTAAAGACCCAACAAATAAATCCGTTACTTAAACATAGAGAAGTGCTTCTGACGAGCTGGAACCAAAAAGGTCCTTGGGGAGTAGTTAAGGGCATAAGCCCGGAAACTTGGAGAAAGATAGCTCAATATGGAGTGGAAAAGCAGTCTGTGAAAATCGATAGCGTGGTCACCCCTGACATCAACCGCTTGATTAGACTATCCAATTCGTTACATGGAAAAACTGGATTAAAAAAGGTTGAATTCCCCATCGCAGCCATCGATGATTTTGACCCTCTTAAAAGCGCAGTAGCCTTTAAGGGTGGGGAAGTAACGGTTCTTGTTTCAGAGGCTCCCCAATTCAGGGTGGAGGACGAAACCTATGGTCCGTTTGAAAAGCAGAAAATTGAGCTTCCCGTTGCGGCGGCGTTGATGCTGCTGTGTAAGGGTGTAGCAAAGGTGGTGCAGTAAACTTGTATGACGAACTCTATGACGTGTGGAAAAAAGAAAAAGAAACTGCGGAGATTCGGAGGCTTCCCAAGAACTTCTACGCCGAAATCGCCGCTTACATAAAAAAGATGAAGCAAGAAAATCGGATGTTAGATAAAAAAACAACAAAAGCCAAGCTGCTGGACAACGAGTTTAGAAACGTCAGGATTATGCTCGGCGAACTTCTTCAATGCCGCTACAAGAAAATCTTGCAAAAAGCTTTGGACAAAGAGACTGCTCCAAAAGATGGTTTAACTGAAGAGGAGAAAAAGTTGTATGGCGAAGTTTTGCAGCTGCCTGAAGCTTACAAAGCATTCTCTAAGGACATTCTACGCGGGCATTTATCGAAAATTGGAAAGGGTGTAAAACAAGCCCTGATGGTTCTGCGTTTTGTTCAGGACATTCCAGCCTTGGTTGGGG